>Ga0160422_10000343_pt1 | contig 27855 bp, 25 predicted proteins | sample Fk160mmetaG_FD_108192 | JGI IMG/M metagenome (GOLD analysis project Ga0160422, IMG submission 108192) | Marine microbial communities from the Central Pacific Ocean - Fk160115 60m metaG | ecosystem: Environmental > Aquatic > Marine > Oceanic > Photic zone | place: The Central Pacific Ocean...
GGAACTAGTAATAGATGATTCGTACCATTTGGCTAATGAATCAGCAATACCACTCGATAATGTTTTTTTAGGAGCTGAATTTATAAAAGAATGATCGCAAACTAATATTTTTGGGCAAGATTTTAAATTTATATCTTTTACAAATTTACCCTCATTAGTATAAATATTTGCTAGTGCTGTCCAGCCTGCACATGTAGAAGCACTTAATGGAACTGTTATGCATGGAACTGAGAGATAATCTGCTAAAAGTTTGCCTGCATCTAAAACTTTGCCACCTCCAGCTGTAATTATTGAATCGAAATTTTTTTCTATTGCAAGTTTATAAATTCTTGTTAAATCATCATCGCAACAATCAAATTCTAATTCAGCATTATAAACTTTTAAATTTAATTGATTTAAATCATTTGATATTATTGATCTTAAAGATCTTGTTTCTAAACTTCTTCCTAAAACTAGAGGGGATTTAGTTATCTTTATGATCTCAGGTAAAGATATCTTCCAAGCATTTTTACCTCTAAAAACTTTATCTGGGGATATTATTTGCATCTAGCAATATTATTTAAAAATTAGCTCCAGCTAATTGTTGAGGAGATTCCTCTGGGGAAATTTTTACCGTAACTTTTTTGTTCTCATCAATATCAACTAAAGCTACATCTCCATCTTTTATTCGGCCTGAAAGTACTTCTTCTGCAAGACTATCTTCGAGCAACCTCATAACTGCTCTTCTTAGAGGTCTTGCTCCATATGAAGGATTATAACCTTCTTCTACAAGTCTTTCTTTAAAAGCATCAGTTACATTGAGCTTTATACCTTTTTCGTTGATTCGGGAAAAAACTTCTTTTAGCATTATTTCGGCGATATCTTTAACTTCATTTTTAGTTAATTGTCTGAAAACAATTATTTCATCTAATCTATTTAAAAATTCAGGTCTAAAATATTGTTTAAGCTCTTCATTGACTAGGGATTTTATGCGGTTGTATTGACTATCTTCAATAGATTCTCCTGAGAATTCAAAACCTAGTCCACCACCACCTTTCTCAATAACTTTTGATCCTATATTAGAAGTCATGATTAATAGTGTATTTTTAAAATCAACTGTTCTTCCTTTAGAGTCAGTTAGTCTGCCTTCCTCAAGGAGTTGTAAGAGTAAATTAAATACATCAGGGTGAGCTTTCTCCACTTCGTCAAATAAAACTACGGTATATGGCCTTCTTCTTACAGCTTCTGTCAATTGTCCTCCTTCATTAAATCCTACATAACCTGGAGGAGAACCGATTAGTTTGCTCACAGTATGTCTTTCCATGAATTCAGACATATCTAACCTTATCATTGCTTCTTCACTTCCAAAGAAATAAGATGCAAGTGCTTTGGTTAATTCAGTCTTACCAACTCCAGTAGGTCCGGAAAAAATAAAGCTAGCTATAGGTCTATTTGGATTTTTCAAACCAACTCTTGCTCGTCTAATCGCTCTTGAGACAGCTTTAACGGCTTCATCTTGGCCAATAAGTCTTTTGTGAAGGGTATCTTCCATATTCAAAAGTTTGACGGATTCAGTTTCAGTTAGCTTCTGTACAGGGACTCCGGTCCAAGAGGCGACTATGTGAGCAACATCTTCTTCACTTACAACAGGATTATGAGCAACGTTAAGTGGACTTTTTACCACCGTTTCATCATTAGACGAATCTTTTTCGTTTTGAGCTTCCTTTTTGTTATCTAGTAATTCCTTTATCTTTGAAGATAATTCAATTTCTTTTTCTCTTAATTGCCCTGCTTGATCAAAATTTTGTTCTCTAACAGATTCTTCTTTTTGTTTTTGGATTTCTCTTAGTTCTTTGTCAATCTGCTTAGCTTCTGGTGGAAGTTTAGAATTTATTAATCTAACTCTGCTTCCAGCCTCATCTATTAAATCAATTGCTTTATCTGGTAAAAATCTATCTGAAATATATCTATCACCTAAGTGAGCCGCAGCATCAAGAGCTTCATCAGTGATCTTTAATCTATGGTGTTGTTCATATCTTTCTCTTAAACCCTTTAGTATTTCTATTGTATCTTCTATAGAAGGTTCACCTACCATAACCGGTTGGAATCGTCTTTCTAATGCTGCATCACGTTCAATGTGCTTTCTATATTCATCAAGGGTGGTAGCCCCTATACATTGTAATTCGCCTCTCGCTAAAGCAGGTTTAAGAATATTAGCAGCGTCAATAGCTCCTTCCGCGGCACCTGCCCCAATAAGTGTATGAACTTCATCAATGACTAAAATTACATTACCAGCAGATTTAATTTCCTCCATTATTTTTTTTAATCTTTCTTCGAATTCACCTCTATACTTTGTTCCTGCCACTAATAGACCTATGTCAAGTGTAAGTACTCTTTTATCTTCCAAAATATCAGGAATTTCACCTTGTTGAATTCTTTGTGCCAAACCTTCTGCAATTGCTGTCTTTCCTACACCAGGTTCACCTATTAAAACAGGATTGTTTTTGGTTCTTCTGCCAAGTATTTGAACAACCCTATCAATCTCAGAATGCCTACCAACAACTGGATCAAGTTTTGATTCACTAGCTAATTTAGTTAGATTTGTTCCGAATTCATCTAAAGTAGCTGTTTTGACACTACCTTTACTAGAACCAGCACCAGATCCAACTTCAGCTGTTTCTCCAAGCATCCTGATGACTTGTGTTCTTACTTTTGTTAAATCTATACCTAAATTTTCAAGAACTCTAGCTGCAACTCCTTCACCTTCTCTTATTAATCCAAGTAGTAAATGTTCTGTACCAATATAATTATGCCCTAGTTGACGAGCTTCCTCCAGTGAAAGTTCAAGAACTCTTTTAGCTCTTGGAGTAAATGGAATTTCAACTGCTACAAAGCCTGATCCTCTTCCAATTATTTTTTCAACTTCGATTCTAGAATCTTTTAAATTAACACCTAAAGATTTCAAAACCTTAGCAGCTACACCGGTTCCTTCTCCTATCAGTCCTAAAAGTATTTGTTCAGTTCCAACAAAGTTATGGCCAAGTCTTCTGGCTTCTTCTTGAGCAAGCATGATGACTTTGATAGCTTTTTCGGTGAATCTTTCAAACATTACGTATTGAATACCTATTAATAAATTACCAGTATTGAGTCTATTTTGTGTTCAGAATGAGCTTTTGTGAATACCTAATGTTTTTTTTGCTTTGACCAAATACTACATTATCAGCGGGATTGGCTTGTTTCACTAGTATTTCTTTGATTCTGGTTATCCGCACAATAAGAAAATTTAATTATTTAATTAACATTTTTTTTCCTTTAAAAGAGCATCAGATCCATCTTTAAAGTATTTTTTTCTAATTGATATTGTTTTAAACCCAAAGTAATCATAAAATCTTAAAGCTTGTTTATTTTTTAATGAAACTTCTAAAAAAATTCTTTTAATATTATTATTTTTGCAGTCTCTAAGAAAAGTATTAATTAATTTTTTACCTAAGCCTCTTCTTATGTAAGAAGGATGAACTGATAAGTATCTTATCTCTGCTTCATCATATATTTTGTGAAAAACGCATACTCCTAGGATTAAATGATTTTGGTAAATTCCTATCGCAGTTACAGAATCCTTTTCTAGCTCATTTTTCCACTGATCCTTATTCCATAGTTTAATCGATTTTAAATCTAGTTCATAACAAATATTTGAATTTTCCGAATTAATTTCTTTTATATAGTTCATTATTTTTTAATCCTAAATAAAAAATGTTTTTATTAATTGATAAAGTTGTAGAATATTTTGGAAAAGGATAAAAAAAAATGAAAGATAGGAAATCATTTATTAATAATGAAATTGATTTTGAAAATCCTAATAGAAATATTGTACCTTTAACAACAACAATAAATAACGGGAAGTTATTTATAGGTGGATGTTCAGTAGAGCAATTAATAAAAAATTACGATTCACCCTTATATATTTTAGATGAGTTGACTCTAAGAAATTCTTGTAAGGCCTACAAGAGGGCACTAAATAAATATTATCCTGGTGATTCTCTTCCAATTTATGCTTCTAAAGCTAATAGTTCCTTATTTATGAGTAATTTGATATCTTCTGAGGGATTTGGATTGGATGCTGTTTCTGAAGGTGAATTATTAACTGCACTTAAAGGAGGAGTTCCTTTTGAAAAAATTGTATTTCATGGCAATAATAAATCCGATAAAGAACTTGAGTTTGCTGTTACAAATAAAATTAAAGTTGTTGTTGATAATAATTATGATTTGGTGAGAATGATAAATTTTTCTGAATCTTTAGATAGAAGAATAAAGATAATGATTAGATTTACACCTGGAATAGAATGCCACACTCATGAGTATATAAGAACTGGATCTTTTGATAGTAAATTTGGATTTGGTTTGGAAAATTTGACTAACGTTTTTGAAGAAATTAGTAAAGTCAAAAATCTAGATTTAATAGGTTTACATGCTCATATAGGTTCTCAAATTTTTGAATTAGAACCACATCGAGATCTAGGAAAAATATTAGTAAATTTTGCAATTGATGCTCAAAAATATAATCATCACATCCAGGAATTAAATGTTGGTGGAGGTTTAGGGATCAAATATACTTCAGAAGATGATCCACCTTCAATTGATGAATGGGTTAAGACAATATCTGAGTCAGTTTCAAGTGCATGCAAAAAAAATAATTTTAAATTACCTATTCTGATGTGTGAGCCTGGTAGGTCAATAGTTTCAACTGCAGGAGTAACAGTTTACAGAATAGGATCATTTAAAGAGATTCCTGGACTGAAAACATATATTTCTGTTGATGGGGGAATGAGTGATAATCCAAGACCCATAACTTATCAATCAGATTATTCAGTTTGCTTAGTAAATGACCCTTTAAATAAAAGACAGAAAAATAAATATGCAATAGCTGGAAAACATTGTGAGTCTGGAGATGTTTTATTTAAAGAGATTGAACTTGGAAATTGTCAAACAGGTGATTTAATATGTGTTTTTGGAACAGGAGCTTATAATCTTTCAATGAGTTCAAACTATAATAGGATCCCTAGGCCTGCCGCATTATTAGTTTCTAATGGAAACGCCGAATTAATTCAAAAAAGAGAAACATCAGAAGATCTATTGAAATTTGATGTTCTCCCAGATCGCTTTATTAAACAATCTTAGGTAAGTTTAAAATAAGTATTTAAATTTAATGTGAGTTTTTGGGGTTTTTTAAATTTAAAACTTTTACTCGATGTCTTTTTTGCAGCAGGTTTCGGAATGTTGCTTTTCTCACGAGTCAAAGAGCAAAGAACTTTATGGCTTCTTAGAGGATATTTATTTTTAGTATCTTTAGCATGGTTTGTTCAGAGATTTGCTTCACTGCCCCTTACTTCAAAGTTAATTGATGCTTTGGTAATAGCTTGTTCTTTATCACTTGCAATTTTATGGCAAGGAGAATTAAGAAGATTAATGGAATTATTAGGCACAGGAAGATTAACGGTCCTTTTAGGGAATCCTCCTAAAGAATTTAGAGCGAATTCAAATGCAGTAAATCAGCTTGTAGATGCATCTGGAAAACTTTCGCAAAATAGAAGAGGGGCTTTAATTGTTGTTGATTTGGGAAGTGATTTAAGACCAGAAGACTTTTTATATTCAGGAATAAAAATAGATGCATTGCTTTCTGCAGATCTTTTAATAAATTTATTTGCTACCGATACACCTTTACATGATGGAGCAATTCTAGTTAAAGGTAATAAAATAATTTCTGCGGGTGTAATACTTCCCTTGTCTCGTCAAGGTATAAGTAGATATGGAACAAGACATTTAGCTGCTTTAGGCATTACTGAACGATTTGATAGATGTATTTGTATTGTAGTTTCAGAAGAAACTGGAACATTATCTTTAGCTAATCAAGGAAAACTTGAAAGACCAATAACAAGTAGTAGATTACAAGAGTTGCTTAATGATTTTGTGGGAGGATTAAATAGTCAAACCATTTCAAAAACATCTACAAATAGAAATGTTTCAATGCCAAAAAAGGAGACAGTTGATATCATTTCCAGTATTGGCATAGATAAATCTGTAAAAAATTCTGATTAAAATCAAAACTTAATATTGATTATGAAATTAAAAAATTCAACAAATGAAATTACAGATTTATCTCTTGAAATAGATAAACTTCGAATTCCACATCACATAGCTGTAATAATGGATGGAAATGGACGATGGGGAGTTAATAAAGGTCTATCGAGATCAGATGGACATAATAAAGGTGTTTCTGTTTTAAAAAACATAATTAAAATTTCAAAAAAACTTGGTATAAAAGTTTTAACTGTTTATGCTTTTTCAACTGAGAATTGGACAAGACCACTTGAAGAAGTAAATTTTCTTTTAAATTTATTCGAAAAAGTTTTAGAAAAAGAGATTGATGAATTAAATAAAGAATTAATAAGAATCAAATTTATTGGTGACTTATCTCCTTTCTCTGAAAATTTAAGAAAAAAATTTACAGAGGCTGAAAATATTACACGAATTAATAATGAATTCACCTTAAACGTTTGTACAAATTATGGCGGGAGGCAGGAATTGGTAAAAGTTGCGAAAGAATTAGCCAGGAAGTCAATTTCAGGGGAAATTAATCCTGATCAAATTAACGAAAAAATGTTCGAATCTCTGTTACTTACTAGTGATTTTAAAGATCCCGACTTGTTAATTAGAACTAGTGGTGAAAAGCGCATAAGTAATTTTTTGCTTTGGCAGCTTGCTTATTCTGAAATTTATATCACAAATGTTTTATGGCCTGAATTTGATGAGAAAGAATTCTTAAAAGCCATTATTGACTACCAATCTAGAAATAGGAGATTTGGTGGAATTAAATCAGTCTCAAATCAAACATTAAAAAGTTCTTTGTCTTTTGGTAATGCAAAATGATTAAATTAAATCAAGATTCATCATTAAATGTTAAGTATGATTGGAGTAGAGATGAAATTCTTGAAATTTTAAATCTACCTCTTATAGATTTAATGTGGAAGGCTCAGATAGTTCATCGTAAATTTAATAATTATAGAGTTCAGTTATCTACACTTCTTAGTGTGAAAACAGGTGGATGTACTGAAAATTGCTCATATTGTAGTCAATCTATTTATAGTTCTAGTCAATTAAAAAGTAATCCTATTCAAGAAGTAGAATCTGTATTAAGAAAAGCAGAAATAGCTAAGAAACAAGGTGCAGAAAGGTTTTGTATGGGTTGGGCTTGGAGAGAGATAAGAGATGGAAGTGCCTTTAATTCAATGATAGAAATGGTTAAAGGCGTTAGAAATTTAGGAATGGAAGCTTGCGTTACGGCAGGAATGCTGAATGATGCTCAAGCCTTAAAGTTAGCAGAGGCTGGTTTAACAGCATACAATCATAACCTAGATACAAGCCCTGAATATTATCAAAATATAATAACAACAAGAACTTATCAAGATAGATTAGATACCCTTAAAAGGGTTAGAAATGCAGGTATTAATATTTGTTGCGGCGGTATAATTGGATTAGGTGAGTCAAGCAAAGATAGAGCATCATTTTTGCAAGTGCTTTCTAACATGAATCCACATCCAGAAAGTGTTCCAATAAATGCTTTAGTGGCTATTGAGGGAACTAAATTAGAAAACTCTAAAGAGGTTGATTCAATTGAAATGATTAGAATGGTTGCTACTGCAAGAATACTTATGCCTAGAAGTAAAGTTCGCTTAAGCGCAGGGAGAGAAAATCTCTCTAAAGAGGCACAAATTTTATGTTTTCAATGTGGAGCAAATTCTATCTTTTATGGAGACGAATTACTTACTACTTCAAATCCTGCATGTGAAACTGATAGAAAACTTTTAGAAGAAGTGGGAGTCTCTTTTAATAAGAGTTTTCTTTTGGATAAAAATGTAGTCTCTTCTAAATGAATAATCCTTTTAAAATCATCTCACTTTATTGTTTTAGTCAAATTGAAGAAAAGATGCTCTTAAATTTAAAAGATCAATTAGTAACATTTGAAGATCAAGGGCTAACTGGATTAATAATTTTGGCACAAGAAGGTATTAATGGAACAATTTGTGGTAAGGAGTCATTAGTTAATAATTTCCATAGAGAAATAAAAAGTTTTTTTAAATATAAAGATTTGAATGAAAAAATAAGTTTTTCTAAAAAGATAATTTTCAAAAAATTAAAAATTAAAATTAAGGCTGAAATTGTAACTATGGGTCTTAAGAACATTGATCCAAAAATTAAATCAGGCATTTATGTTGATGCTGAAAAATGGAATAATTTAATAAATGATGAAGATACTATTGTAATTGATACTAGAAATCATTACGAAGTTTCGCTCGGCAGTTTTGAAAAAGCTATTAATCCAAAGTTAAAAAATTTTAGAGAATTTCCTGATTGGATTGATAAGAATCTAAAAAAATTTACTAAGGATAATAAAAATATTAATATCGCAATGTATTGTACAGGTGGTATTAGATGCGAAAAGGCAACTTCATTACTCTTAGATAAAGGTTATCAAAACACTTATCATCTAAAGGGAGGCATTATTAAATATTTAGAGAATATTCCATCAAATAAAAATAAATATAAAGGCGAATGTTATGTTTTTGATGATCGAGTATCTCTAGATAATAATTTGAAAAAGGGTTCATATTCAATTTGTCATGCATGTGGGATGCCTTTATCAGCAGAAGATAAAAAAAAAGTTCATTACCTAGAGGGTATTCAATGCCACTTATGTATAGAAAAATTTACGGATGCCGATAGGGCAAGGTTCGCTGAGAGACAAAAACAAATTGAAGATAAAATAAAAAATCAACTTTCAATTGAGAAAAATCTTTGATATGGATATCAATCAATTAGAAAGAATAGCAAAATCATACGATTTAACAATAAAAATTCAAGTAAGAGAAGTATTAGGATTGAAAATTTTCAGAATTATTGTTGCTAGGGTACATAAAAATCATGTAAAAGTCTGGGGGGAAATGAAAGGTTGGGCATTACCAGTTAAAGGATGTCTTCAACTTGATACACTTAGAATATTAAGCGGTGCTCCAAAATTTGTTTCAGAATTAATTTGGGCTACAACAATGGCATGGGCCTTAGAAAAAACTTCATGTAATTTTGCACGGTTATTGGCCATTTATGACTCTGAAGGATATAGTAAAAAACTTGTAAGGTATTTTAAAAGAATTGGCTTTACTTTTATTAAAGAGGTAGGCTCTTCTCCTTCGGATCTTTTTTTAAGATTAATATGGGGCGGTGCCGGTACTTTAATGAGAGGTGATTGTTTAAAAATACTGCAAAAGTTAGAAGAAAAATTATTAAAAGAAGAAATCTTTACCCTGCATGATAACTACTCCTAATTAATGGACCACATGAAACTTTATTAAAACCTAATTGCTTTGAGAATTTCTCAATATATTCAAATTCTTTTGGCTCCCAATATTTCTTGACTGGCAAATGATTTAACGACGGTCGTAAATATTGACCTATAGTAATTTGATTACAATTTACTTTCTTTAAGTCATGTATAGTGTTCTTAATTTCTTCTAAATTTTCTCCTAAACCAATCATAATGCCTGATTTTGTTTCAATATTTGGATAAATTTTTTTAGCTAATTTAAGTAAATTTATTGAACTTTTGTAATTTGCACCTCTTCTCACTTCTCTCTGAAGTCTTTCTACTGTTTCAAGATTATGGTTAAAACATATTGGTTGTTTATCAAGAATTTGTTTTAATCGCTTTTTCTGAAGAGCTTCTCTTTCTTCTAAATTTTTTCCTCCCCCCCATAAATCTGGTGTTAAAACCTCAATTTTAATTAAGGGATCTATTCTTCTGATTTCGTCAATTGTAGATGTAAATAAAATTGCACCATGATCAGGTAAATCATCTCTTGCTACAGAAGTAAGGACGACATATTTTAAATTCAAATATTTTACAGCTTGTGCAACTTTTTTACTTTCTAATTGATTGAGATCTGATGGTTTACCTTTATTTACTTGGCAAAATGCACAAGCCCTGGAACAAATTGAACCACCTAATAAAAAAGTAGCAGTTCCTGATGCGTAGCATTCGGCTCTATTCGGACATCTTCCCTCTTCACAAATAGTATGAATATTAGCTTTCTTAATTAGTTTTTGAATTCTTTCGAATTCAGAGGCTCTGCTTATTGGAAACTTTATCCAATGTGGGAGTCTTAACAGATTATCTTTTTTAGAGTAATTAAAGGGTCTCATACCTAAAGAATATCTCTTCTTCCTTCAAGTGCACGAGCAAGTGTTACCTCGTCAACATACTCTAACTCGCTACCCATTGGAAGCCCATAAGCAATCCTCGTTACTTTAGTAAAGGGCGTTAGTAATTTTCCAATATAAAGACTTGTTGTATCACCTTCTACGCTTGGAGTTAGTGCGAGTATTATTTCCTCAACGTCATTTTTACTAACTCTTTCAACTAAACTTTTAATTTCTAATAGCTCTGGCCCAATTGAATCCATTGGGGATATCAATCCACCAATAACATGATAAATTCCTTTAAATTCTCTTGCTCTCTCTAGAGCTAGTAAATCCCTGGCCTCTGCTACTACGCAAATTACTTTTTGATTCCTATCAGGATTCCTGCATATTTCGCATTCTGTTTCAGAGGTAAGATTAAAACATTTTTTGCAATGCCCCACATTATTATGAGCTTCTAAAAGTGCTTTAGAAAAGTCATTTATAGTTTGCTCAGGTTGTTTTAAGATATAGAGTGCTAATCTTTGTGCCGTTCTTGGCCCAATACCTGGAAATTTCTCGAAGTGCGCTATTAATTTTGCCAGAGGTTTAGTAAAAGTTATCAAAATCAAATATTTTCTAAGAATAATCTAGGCATATAATTAAATATTGGCTCTATTTGTTTGCTTTTAATGTCTTATGATGGTTATGGATATAAAATTTTATTATTAATAATGAAAAAAAATCTCTTTAAAAATTTTTTAATTTTATCTATATGTTTTCTTTTGAGTGCTTGCGGTGGTGGATTAAGCGCTGGCCTGGAAGCCTATCAAAGCCCTGATGGGAGGTATGGATTTTTCTACCCAACAGGGTGGACTAGGGTTAAGGTAGATGGGGGGCCAGAGATTATTTATCATGATTTAATTAATAGTAATGAGACTTTAAGTTTGGTTGTATCTGATGTAAATAAAGATGTAGAGTTAGATCAACTTGGAACTCCATCAGAGGTAGGTCAAACTTTAATTGATAAAGTCATTGCACCTGAAGGATCAGGTAGGTCTGTAAAATTGTTAAACGCAAACCAAAGAGAAGATGAAAAACATGTATTTTATGATTTGGAATATGAGCTAAATCTAAACGAACAAGATAGGCATGAACTAGCAACTGTTGTTATAGATAGAGGAAGTTTATATACTTTTGCCGTTGGTACAAATGAGGAGAGATGGAATAAAGTTGAAAAAATGTTTAAAAACGTAATTGAATCGTTTAACTTTTTAATATAAAAGTATTAAATTCCAACTTGTACATTCCATAAATCTGCATAAATGCCTCCCTTTTCTAATAATTCTTGATGTTTCCCATTCTCAATTATTTTCCCTTTATCCATAACAATAATATTATCAGCTTTTTTAATTGTGCTTAATCTGTGAGCAATAACAATTGTAGTTTTTTCTAAAGTTAATTTAGCTAGGGATTTTTGAATTAAAACTTCAGTTTCATTATCAACAGATGCTGTTGCTTCATCAAGAATCAAAATTGGAGCATTTTTCAAAATAGCTCTAGCTAATGCAATTCTTTGTCTTTGACCACCCGAAAGGATTTGTCCTCTTTCACCTACGATAGTTTTATACCCTCTGGGCAATTTTGTTATGAAATCATGAGCTTCTGCAATCATTGCTGCTTTTTTAATTTCTTCTAAGCTTGAAGTATTTGATCCATAAGATATATTCTCTAAAACAGTTCCATCAAATAAATAGGTTTCTTGACTAACTAAGGAAAAACATTTTCTTAACTCTTTAAGTTTGATTTCTTCAATAGGAAGACCATCAATCGATATTGTTCCTTTATTTCTATCGTAATCATATATTCTAAGAAGTAATTTAATTAAAGTACTTTTTCCAGAGCCTGTTAATCCCACAATACCTATTGTCTTTTTTGCTTGAATTTTGAAATTGATACCTGAAATAGTTGAATCTCTCTCTGGATAATTAAAGTAGATATTCTTAAATATTATTTCACCTTTTACTTTTTTCAAATTAATTTTTTTCTTGCCATCTTTAATTTTTATGGGAGTATCTATTAAATCGATAACTCTGTTTATGGAGGCAAGTGATCTTTGGAAATCATCTAATACATGTCCCAGTGTAGTTAAAGGCCATAGAAGTCTTTGCGTTATGAATACTAGAAAGCTATAAGTTCCTACATTTAATGTTTTGTTCCATACTTGAAATCCACCTATCAATAATATCGAAATAAATGCAAACAAAATTGCAAATCTTATTAAAGGAATAAATGCTGAAGATAGCTTAATAGCTGATTTATTACTCTTTTGATAGATTAGGCTTTCTTTTTTTAATCTATTTAATTCCCATCTCTCAGTCGTAAAACTTTTTATAGTAAGAATTCCGCCTAAATTATTGTTTAATCTTGAAGCTAATAATCCTGCTTTAGATCTTACGTCTCTGTATTTAGGAGCAAGTTTTTTTTGAAAATTTATTGAGCCCCAAAATATTAGGGGTATGGGTAAAAAAGCGAAAATAGCAATATTCGGGGCAACATATAGCATTGTCCCTCCAATTATTATTACTGATACGAATAATTGAATGATTTCATTTGCACCATGATCTAAAAATCTTTCAAGTTGATTTATGTCATCATTCAAAATAGAAAGTAATCTACCAGTATTATCCTTATCAAAAAATTGCATATCTAATTTTTGAATATGTTGATATGCTTTGATTCTTAATTTATGTTGTGAAATTTGAGCGAGATTTCTCCACAAGACGGCATATAGATATTGAAAAATAGATTCTGCACTCCATATTAAACCTGAAAATATAGATAAAATAATTAACTGAGTTGGCACATCATTGAATCCCAAATTTGAGATCCACGAACTTTCCTCTTGAACAACTATGTCAACAGCAAGTCCAATAATTACTGGTGGTGCTAAGTCAAGAATTCTATTAATTATTGAACTACAAAAAGCAAAAAATATTAAATTTCTTTCATTTGATAAATTTAAATATAATCTTACAATTGGATTTTGATTTTTTAATTTGCTCATAAAAAATTTTTAATCCTTAAATTATAAATTAATTTTTTTTAAATTTTTCTAATTTACATTTGGTAATCGAATTTTTATGACTAATATCCCTTGATATATTTTTCAGATAACAATTACAAACTTCTTCACCAATACTTTCTTCATATTTTAAGTTATTTTTCTTAAATTCTGTTTTAACGCTCTCTTTACAAAATATTTTTATGATTGAATTTGTATTGGTATCAGATAGTAGATAATCAATATTCACTATATTTATAAAAAAAATAAAAAGACTAATTTTTGCAAATTTAATAAATTTCACAATTAATAACTCTTTATTTTTAAGGTTTTTAATTTATTAATAGTTTCTCTGTTTAAATTCCTTGGCAAATCAACAAGACTATAATCATTGAATACCTGAATTTTACCAATAGCTCTTCCGTTAATTTTGGTTGATGAACAGATTGAAGAAATAATATTTGGAATTCTGATTTTATTTACTTTCCCATATTCAAATCTAAAAGTTTCAAAACTACTATTATTATTAAACGTTGTCTTTTTACCAAAGGTTCTAGATTTATTTTGTCCTTTTTTATTGTATCGATCGCGTTCGATTATATTTTGTTTAGTTATCCATGTTTCATCTTCTTGAATAAAAAAAGGTTTATTGCCTACTATCAGATTTATTGCCGCCATTGCAATCTCTTCATCTTTCATAGAATATTTGACTTTCAGTGTATCTAAAATATCAATCATTAAGGCTTTATTATCTTCATCATTCTTTTCAGATATAGAATTTGCTTTTATGTCCTGAGTTAATTTATCCATTCTTTTTTCATTAATCACTTGATTACTTGGTATTTCTAGTTCTTCAATCTTTGTTTTTAATGAGTTTTCTAAATTTCTTAAAAAATGTTTTTCTCTTCTATTAACAAATAATATTGCCTCACCAGATCTGCCAGCTCTTCCAGTTCTTCCGATCCTATGGGTATAAGTTTCTGTATCAAAGGGGAAATCATAATTAATAACTAATTTAATTCTTTCTACATCAAGACCTCTAGCTGCTACATCGGTTGCAACTAAGATATCAATAAAACCTTTTCTTAATCTATCGACTGTATTCTCTCTTTGATTTTGAGGAATATCTCCGTTAAGAACAGCAACACTATGTCCTGATATTTCTAAAGCTTCTGCAATTGAGGCTGTGAGCGATTTAGTTCTTACAAATATAATTACTCCTTCATTTTTAATTTCTAGGATTCTTTTTAAAGCCTCTAATTTATAATGTCTTTGAATACTTATAAATTTCTGAGAAATTAGTTGAGCTTCTTTCTTAATACTTTTAATTTTAATTTCAGCAGGGTCATTGAGATATTTCTTTGCAATATTTTTAATTTCCCTTGGCATCGTGGCTGAGAATAAAACCATTTGTTTATCTTTTGGGAGTTTATCTATTATCCATTCAATATCTTCTAAAAAACCCATTTTTAGCATTTCATCGGCTTCATCTAAAACTAAACAATCTATTTTATTTATTTTAAAAGTACCCTGTTTTATATGATCAATTATTCTTCCAGGAGTTCCTACAACTACATCTGTTTTCCTTTTTAAACAAGAAATTTGATTTCTGAAATCAGTACCTCCATAAATTGCAATAGTATTAAAATTCCTTGATTCTGAGCTATAACTTTTAAAAGAATCAGCAACTTGAGTAGCTAATTCTCTTGTTGGGGTCATAACTAAAACCTTCGCGGATAGTTCATTATTATCTACCAGTCTTTCGATAATTGGAAGAGCAAAAGCAGCAGTTTTACCGGTACCTGTTTGTGCTTGGCCTAAAAGATCTCTTCCATTCATTAATTCAGGGATAGCAGCTTTCTGAATTGGGGTTGGATTTTTATAGCCCTTTTTTTTAAGAGACTTTAATAATGATTCATTAAAACCAAAATTTGAGAAACCATCATCCTCTAATTGAGTTTTTGTTCTTTCTGCTGAATCATTTTCAGTAATTAAATTATTTGCATAATCTTGATTAAGATTACTTCCCTCAATATCTGAAGGAATAGAATTTCTTTTTGAAACCATTAATAATGCCTGATGTCATCTGATCAGGCTTACAACTTTTTATCTAAACTGAGATTTTAAATTGTTTGTGCCATTCAGAGCCTTGTATCTAATTTAACATCTAATGGTCGAACATAAAATTTATGAATTAAGTATTTAAATAAAAAATGGTTAAATTTTTCTTAGCTCTTGTTATAGCTGTATAAAAGAGTCTCTTATCAAAATTATCTCTCAATATTATTTTTTTTGAATTATTACTCTCTATAAACTTTAAATTACTTGAGTTTTGATTCCATAAAATACTCACATTATCAGATTCACTCCCTTGAGATTTGTGTATTGTTATTGCTATCGCAGGTACTATATTTTCTAATTTTTGGGGTTCAATTAAAGCTGCTACTTGGTTATTAAATCTATTAAATTTTCTAAATAGAAATTTTCTTAAATTTCCCTCACCTACAACTACACCAATATCTCCATTTGAAATACCTAATTCATTATTATTCTCTGTACACATTATGGGCATTCCTTCTTCCCATTTTGAATAATCATATATATTATTTTGATTAAGGATCAATTTATTGATATCATCAACTCCCCAAATTCCAGAATTTGTTTTACATAAAATTATATTTAAATTTAACTTTTTAAATATTTCTATTATTAAATTATTTTCATAATCATATAGATTATCAATTCTTTGATTAAAAATATAACTTTTATTACTTAAATTACTAACTGAATCTTTTATATTTTGTAAGTGCATTTTTGTATTATTAATAAGACTCTCAGGAATAGATTTATTCTTATTTTTAAATATATTTATATTGCTTGAAGTTTTATTATTAAATATTTGTTCAAATTTATAGTTAAAAAGATTATCATTTTTATTAAAAATTAAATTACTTAGTTCAACAATATCTCCACTATTTCTATAAACTTTTTCAAGATTAACAATTGATGAATTAAAAGGATTTTTGTTTAAATTGGAAAATATGTAATTCCAAATTGAACTACTATTAATAGGAGGTAATTGATTTGCGTCTCCAACTAAAAGTAATTTACAATCCTTTGCTAATGAATTTAGTATTATTTCAAATATATCAATATTGACCATTGACATTTCATCAATAACAAATATATCTAGTTCTTTCAAATCATATTTTAATTTTCCACTCTTATTAATAGAGTTATAAATCCATCTATGTAAGGTTTGGCATTCAATCTTATCTATTTCATCTTTACACTCAGATTTTTTTTTATAATCGAGAGATTCTTTTAATCTAGAAGAAGCCTTTCCTGTTGGGGCCGATAGTCCAATATTTATATAATTATTTTTATTTAAATAATATAAAATTGTTTCTAATATAAGAGTCGATTTACCTGTACCAGGTCCTCCTTGAAGAAAAACTAAATGTGATTCTTTAAATAAATTTATAATATTTGTTTTTTTATCATAATTATTTGATTTCCATACTTCTTTATTATTAGTATCATTTTTATTGATTCTTTTTAAAAGAATATCTAAAATTTTTTTAATTTTTTTTGACCACTTCTCAAAGGATAATTTTCTATTTTCGAAAATTATTGGTGCATCTTTAGAATAAATTAAACCTGATTTATCTAATGCATTAATATGTTTTTGTGGCCATTCATCTCCTTCAAATTCAAATTCACTATTAACATTATCAATATCAATAAATATTTCTCCCTTCTTTTCTGATACTTTTAATAAATTAAGAACATCTTTAATGTAGATACCATATTCAATTTCATCAAAATTAAAATTCTCTTTTAAAATATTATAAATATGTTTATATTTATATCTCTCCATAATTTTTATTTATAAAATAGGTCCTCTTCTAAATAAATTATCTAAATAATCTATACGTTTATATGGAGCATTACCAATAAATATTCCTGGAGGCATTTCATTCGAATTAAATTCATTTATGACTGATAATTTTGGTAATCCTCTAAGAAAAATATAAATATAACCTCCAAGATTTTTAATTGGGTCATATTTTTTTAATCTCCACTTTAATAATCTATGCAAAGCTAATAAATATAAATGGGATTGAAGAGGGTAATGATGCTTTATCATCTCACTTTTCATATTTTCATAATTATAATTCTGAGTTATACATATTGACTCATTACTACTTGAAATATAATTACTTTTCCAGTCAATTATCCACCACTTACTATTATCTAAGTTATTCCCAATTGGTACTATGCAATCTATCAAACCCGAATGAAAACCAGCACTATAAATATTTAAATCTTCTATCTTTTTAGAATAATTAACTCCAAAATCATATTGATTTTCAATACAAAAACATTTTGCAATATCTTTTGACTGAACTGCTAGGCCATTTTTTGATAAGGCTAAGTCATATTTTAATTCTTTTAAAATTTGCGAATTTGGGATGTCTATTAATCTTTTATATTTCAATTTTTCTCCAAGAGAGCATCTTGCGACTCTCAAAATTGCATCTTCAACTTTGTTTAAAAAAGAAATATCAATTTTAAAATTTCTAAGTTCTTCATTAATTATTTTTCTGAGATTTTGTAGGTTTTCACTATGAAAGTTGTATCTTTCAATTATTTTATGTAAACAAGTACCCGCATTTTTCCCTTTTGGAAAACTACTCAAGGGATTAGCCTCAATTAAAGGATTTGAAAGTTTATTTTCGCTTTGAATTATTTTACTTTTCACAATAGATGGTTTATCTTCATAATCTTTTAAATCAAAATTAGTTTCACTATCACGACTAGTCCATGATGAATAACTTGTTCTTGTAATAAGGTCATTGATGTGTTTATCTTTATAAATTATTTTATTCTTTTCATAAAAATTCCATGGTGATTTATTTGTAAAATCATTTGTATACTCATTTTTCAGTTGATCTATTTGAGATTGTTTTAAATCTATTTTATTTTTGAAAAGATATTTTTCTTTATTAGGAAAATCTTGTAGTAGATTTTTGTTTAATTCATTATCTAAATTATCAATATTATTAAAAATAATGAGTTTGAATTTTGCTCTCGTTAATGCAACGTATATCAGTCTTTCCGATTCATTCCTCAAATCTTTTTCTTCTATGGACTTTAGATTTCTAACTTTATGATGACTATCTTCAATATTTATATATATTTCTCTCTTTTTATTATCTTTCCAAATGGGACCCTTTAAATAGCTTGAACTTTTATTAATATCCCATAAATATGGGCAAATTACTATGTCGTATTCAAGTCCTTTACTACTATGAATTGTTGAAATGTTTATACCTTTAGTATGGTAATAATTTTTTATAAAATATTCCTCACCTATAAGTTTTCTCGTGTCTTTATTTATTTCGCTTTGATACCAATGAATTAAATTATTTAAATTGTAATTATTTCTAATTAATTCTTGCTCAATGATTTCAGCTAATTGAAATAAATTCATCATTAAATCATTATTTTGGATGATAAATGGAGAATTATATTCATTAATTAATTCATTTACTAAATTAATAAATCCTATTTCTTCTAAAACATTTGACCATTTTTTTAATTTTTCTGAAATTTTATCAATTTCGTTATTATTATCAATATTCTCAAATATCTCTATTTCTGATTGTATAAATTTAGATGTTACTAATAACATTATATTTTTTATTGAAAAAGGATTTATTAAACAATTTATAAATAACTCTAATAATTTCGAAGATTCAGTATCAAATATATTATTTTTGTTGATTATTCTACATGGTAAATTATTTTTGAATAGTATATCTTTAATTTCATTGCATTGGTAATTATAAAGAGTTAGTATTGCAACCTTATTTAGATCTATATCTTTATAATTAGTTAGAAGATATTTTAAATAATTAATTAGATAATGCTCGAGGTTGATATCCCTTTCTGAGAATTCTATTATTTGAAATACAGGTCCAGAATTCAATGTTGCATTATTTTTTGCATTAAGTTTTGAATAATTTAATTCTGAGCTTAGTAGACCATTTCTATACATACAATTTATTACTTCTATTAGTTCTTTTGAAGTTCTGTAATTATCAACTAAGGTATATATATTTTGTGAATCATTTTTCGTATTTAAATAAGTTTTTATATCCCCTCCCCTAAACTTATATATTGCTTGTTTAGGATCTCCTACGCACAAAAGAAAGTGTTGATCATCATTGAATAACTTCTTTATTATTGACCATTGAATCATATCAGTATCTTGAAATTCATCAATTAGGATAAATTTATATTTCTTTCTAATATATTGAATACTTCTCTCATCTTGGTTATCTTTATTTAAATATATATTTTCGATAGTTTTAATTAAATCATTATAGTTTAATATATTTTGTTTATCTTTAAGTTCAAATAATTTCAAGTATGCTTTATTTAGAAAAATTCTTATAAATTCATTAAAAAAACCATCTTTTAATTGATATATTTTATGCTGTAAATTTTTAAAATCAGATAAATCTATATTAATATTATATTTATTAGCCTCCTTAATAATGGTCTTGTTATAAAAATATTTTGTAAGTAAGTCATCTTTTGAAATATCAAAAATAATCTTATTAATATTATTTTCATTTAGTGCATTATTAATTTCAACAATCCAATTAGATATTTTTTGGAATTTGTCTCTTGGATTACCTGAGTAAATTCTACTTTTAAATCCTTTTTCTTCAATTAATTTTCCAAGTGTAATTAAAAATTTAAACAAGTTTTCTCCTGTTCTGCTCCATTCTTCGCAAAATTGATTCCAAGCTAAAGAAATATAATTTTCTAAGAATTTATTTGTATTTAATTCATAGTAATTTTGAGTGTTATATTTGCATATATTTTCTTGATCAATCTCTCTTAAAAGATAAAAAAATAGTTTTTTGTTTATATTATTAATTTCTTTTTTATTATATTTCGTCGATATTTTCTTATTTTCTATAGATTTTATGATCTCTCTTTCAAGTTGGGAATATTCTTCAATCCATAACTCGTTAATTATAGAAATATATAATTCATCAATCTCATTATTAAGTTTTGAACCTAACTTGGTTGACAACTCAATACTATAATCATCAATTATCTTTTTACACAGCCCATGGAAAGTAGTAATTGATAAATAATTAAGATCATCTTTTATATTTTTAATTTTTTTAATTATCTTATCCTTACTAATATTATTTTTTATAAAGTCGTCACACCAATTTATTAGAGTTATATCTACATTATGTGATTTATTAGTAATATAATTTTCAAAATTTTCAATCCTTTCATTGATTTTTAATCTTAGTTCATTACAAGTATTATTTGTAAAGCTTAATAATAAAATGTTTTCAGGATTAATATCATTTTCAAAGATGCTTCTTAATACTATATGAGATAATGAAAAGCTTTTACCAGTTCCAGCACTTGCCTCTATTAGTGTTAATCCGTTTTTTAATTCTATATGATTAATATTCATAAGTCGTATTTATATTTTTACTTCTTTTTTGTATAAAGCATAATTTATAAATTTATGTGTTAAATAATCTTCCTCTATTTTAATTTTATTAGATATTAGAAATGTTAATAAACTAGTTAGTATTAAATTATAAATAGTGAATGATTTTATAAATAAACTAAATGAAATTATTATTAATGCATAGTACATTGGGTGCCTAAATATTCTATAAATTCCACTTGTAATTAATTTACTATTTTCTTTTGGTCTAGGCATGGCCGATAATGATTTACCTAGTTCTTTTGCTGAAATTATTATTAATATAAAAGCAAGTAAAATCAAAAAGTTACTTATTACATTAATTATCAAGAATTCCCCTTGGATTAGTTTTTGATTAAATAAATTAACTTTTATAAAATGTAATCCAATTATTATGAATTGGCTAATTACTAACAAAAATTCTTTTTTCGAAAATCTGATTTTTGTATCAATATTAAGTTTCATTATTTAATATAGATTTAATAAGAGGTTTATATAATTCTACGGATAATTCTTGGAAATATTTATTTTTTAAGAAGAAATTTGGGTCTTTCTCGAATCCATAACATAATTGCATTTCTGGTTTATCTCTCTCTCCTGAATTAAAAAACTTACTTCCTATCCATTCATCAATAAAGGCTTTTTGATGGTTTTTATTTTTCATCAAAGATAAAATATATTTGTAGCTGCTCTCAGGAGGCAATGGTAAGCAATATTCAAGTGAATTTTGATAAATATTGATATATTGCTCAATCAATTTAATCGCATCAACTTTAGATGGAGCATTTAAGATCTCTACATTGTAAAGATTGTTTTTTCTATATATAATTTGAGCTTTATTTATATTTTTATCTAATGATGATACAAAAAGCAGTTTTAACCAAGTTTCCGATCTTTTTGTGAAATTTAAATTTGAATGTATTAGTTCAATTATTTTATTATCACATTTTAAATATTCAACTTTATTTGATTCTGACTTCTGGTATCTTCTTTTAATATTATCTAGATGTTGAAAATTGTAAATTAAACTTTGAATTAGTGTTTGGACTTCTGCTTCATTTAAATAAATACTATTTTTGGGAGAAATAATTCCATTTGAGATGATCTGTTCTTTTATCTTCAATTCATTTAATTTAATCTTGTAATCTTTATCTTCAATATCTAAATCACTTAATAAATTATTAAGCAATTTGTATTTCTCATAATTACTTATTTTTTCATCACTTGGATTGTGTATGAATCTTTTCTTCGGAAAAATATTTTTTTGTTTTAACCAGTATAGTTGAGGAGACTTAAACCAATTAATTAATTCTGATAATTTATATTTTTTATTTTGGAAATTCTTATTTTTAAATTCTAATGAACTTACTAATCCCTCTTTTGACTCAAATGATCTATTTCCTATCATTTTAGAATGATTTATATCAACCCCTATTTCATTTATTAATTTATGTTGATGTTTTATATCCACTTGATTGTTTAATAAATTTATTAGTTTTCTTATAGGAGAAGAAATTTCTAATATGTTATTTTCAAAATCATAATTAGACCAAGAAATAATAAATTTTTCTCTACAAGATAGTAATAATTCTAAAAATAAGTATTTCTCTTTATCTATTAATGAAGGATCTCCGAATATATATTTATTATTTAATATATTTATTTTATCTCTATCAATAGCTCTTGGATATATTTTTTGATTCATGCCCATTAAGAAAATAACTTTATGCGGAATAAGTCTTGAATTTTCAATAGAACTAATTAAAACCTGATTTTTTCTTCTATCAAGATTACTTATTTTATTATTGATATAACTATCTAGTATTTCATTTAATACATTTAAATCAATGATTACTTCTGAATCAATAATTCCTGAAATAGTTTCTAAGATTTTATATAAATTATTAACATCATTATTAAATTTATCATTTTGAATCTCTTGATTGTCAAAGATATTCTTAATAATTGAAATCCAGTTTTCAAAGCTATTTGTACTTCTTAAGCTTATAATTATTCTTGTTATTTCATTTAGTATTAAGATCCATTTATTAATATCAATGCTTGGATTAGTTGGAGAATATGGATTAATATCATTCTTTTTTATATAAAATTCCTCTGAATAAATTTGACCTAAAGTAAATCTTTGAATACACCATTCTAGGCTGTTTTTGTATTCTCCTAATCTTTCTTCTATATTTATTCCCCAGTGAAATCCAGAGTCAATTAGATATAATAAAATTTCTTCCTTTTCTGCATTATTAAAGTTGTAAATTGACTTTAATATATCTTCGGATAATAATTCCCTTATCTCATGAATAGAGATTTTCTTATTTGCTATTTCTATAAATAATTTAAGAAGTTTATAAAATGGTGATACATCTTTATAATTTTGATTTAGTAAAAAATAAGGAATTTTTTCATACGAATTAAAGATAAATTTTAAATAAGGTTTTAAATCATTAATTTGATTTGTGGTTATTAAAATATCACAATAGTTAATATCTTTATTTGAAGTGCATATGTTTATAATTTGATTTTTAATAAATTCTAATTCTATAAGAATATTTTTACATCCTCTAAAAGTTATAGAGTCATCATTATTCTCAAGTTTGATTTTTTCTTTATTATTATTTACTAACCTTTTTTGGATTTGATGAAGTAATATTGATTTATTATTATTTTTTAAGTTAATTGTAGGGTCAATAAAGGGTAATTGAATATTTACTTTTATTTCTTCATTGAAAATCGTTTCCTCTATTAATTTTTCAAAATTTGCAATAAATCTACAAAAAATTGATTCAATATTTTCGTTGTATAAATATTTCTTTTTGTTATAATTTTCTAGAGAAATTATACCATTTCCTACATTGATTCTATTCCACAGATCATTCCCAGGAGATAATAAATAGATACTTACATTTGTTAGTTCAGATAGTTTAGAGTAAAAAATTAATTGTAATTTAGAAAGATTATTTGAGGCAATTATATATATATTTTTGGGGATCATAAGTTCTGGTTTTTTTTTAAGATTATTAATATCATTTATTATCTCCCTCATAAATATACAAACTGGTTTATTTAAATTCTTTTCAATTAATTTAAATAGAATAGGTTGCCAATACTGATCCTTATTTAATCCTGAAAATAAGTTTGAGTTTTTTAGATCTGTACGATGCCATTTATCAATCATCTCTGGCCTATACAAAATATAATCAGAAAAAACTTTTGTAATTCTTAAAATTAATGTATAGGTTTCGCTATTTAAAATTTTTTTATTATTTATAAACTTATTAATCCAATTGATTAGCGGCCAAGATTCTTTGAATTCTCCTAACTCTTCAAAGGATTCAATGATGCTCCATTTAATCGATTCAAAACTCCAACTCTTAAATTTCTTTTCTTTATAAATATTTCTTATTATCTCTTCGGTATATTCATTCAATGTCTGAAATTCATAAAGAGCACTGATATCGTTTTTTAAGGTAATTTGATCTTTAATCCACTTACCTAAAAAGTAATTTTGTATTGAAATCTTTAAATTTTCAGTTATGTATGGTGGATTTATTAACAATTCTTTCGCTAATACTTCACTAATTAATTCAATTCTGTTGGTTTTATAAATATTGAGCAATTTTCTTAATTATTTTTTTCATCAACTGCTAATGGATCAGATAATTCAGCATTAGGCAATTCCAGTTCCCCAAAGGCTACAAACTCGCAACGAAGTTTCAAAAAGGTTATAAATTTTTTATCAGTCGAAATAACAGCAGCTTGTGGTTTAGGAATTTTTTTATAGAGATCTTTTAACTCTGAACATTTTAGAAATTGAGGTTTTATTAAAAGCCAAAAATCTATATTTTTATTGTTCTCCTTATAATTTCTTCTCCTTTCTTTAAGGATTTCTTCAAGAGGTTCTTCTTCTGTTAAAAACTTTTGACTAGCTGCAATGAAATAGTAGGTTGTCATTTTAGTTATTTTCTTGAAATTAGGGTTTTCATTTCTCTAACTGATTTTTCCAATCCAACGGCTATGGCTCTTGCAACTATACTATGTCCGATATTAAGTTCGTTTATATTAGTAATTGAAGCAATTTCCGTAACATTTTGATAATTTAAACCATGTCCAGCATTTACCAAAAGATCTAAATCTGATGCGTAATAAGTGGCTTCTTTAATCTTTTGTAACTGTTCAAATTTATTTTGATAAGTTGAATTGGCATATGTTCCAGTATGTAATTCAATGCAGTCAAAACCTATTGATTTTGCACTATCTATTTGAGCAGCATCAGGGTCGATAAATGAACTAATTATGATATTAGATTCTTTAAGATCTTTGACATATTTCATATAAAAATCTTTATTTGAAATTAAATTTAATCCACCTTCAGTAGTAACTTCATCTCTCTTTTCTGGCACTAAAGTTATATAGTCAGGCATAACTTCCTTCGCTATTCTTGACATCTCAGAGGTAGCAGCCATTTCTAAGTTAAGCTTTGTTTTTATTGTTTTTTTTAATAAAAATAAGTCTCTATCTTGAATATGTCTCCTATCCTCGCGCAAATGGACTGTAATTGAATCAGCCCCTCCAAGTTCTGCTAAAAAAGCATATTGAACTGGATCTGGCTCAATTGTTTTCCTCGCTTCTCTAACATTGGCAATATGATCAATATTTACTCCTAAATATGCCATGATGATAAATTTTTAAAATTTTTAATTAGACGATGTTTTAACTGCCCAAATAATAACCTATATGTATTTATAAAGGATTAATTTTATTATAAATACTTAATTTTTAAAATTAGTTTGTTTAAAGACAAAAAAAATAATACATACTTAATTCAGTCATTTTTAGCAGTTCTTGCTATGTGGCTTACCCAAGACATAGTTCTGAGGTTTTTTTTTAGAAAAAAAATAATTGAAGGTAAAGAGTATTTAAATACTGTAGATGGGCCTATGATAATAGCTCCTACTCATAGATCTAGATGGGATGGTTTGATCTTAACTTTTGCGATTGGAAGGAGAGTAACAAATAGGGATTGTAGATTTATGGTCACTACTCCTGAAATGAAGGGTCTTCAAGGTTGGTTTTTAAAAAGGTTGGGCTGCTTTTCAATTAATCAAAAATCTCCATCTTTGTTTTCTCTTCGATATGCAATAGAACTGATTTTTTCAAAAAATCAGTTAGTAATTTTTCCTGAAGGGAAAATTACTAAAAATAATAAAAAACTAAAATTGAAACAAGGACTCTTTAGATTGGCTAAACTTGCTAGAAAAAAAGGTGAACCAATAAAGATAGTTCCTATAGGGATAGCTTACGATAATATTAAACCAAAATTCAGGGATAGATTTGCAATCTGTATAGGAAAACCATTCAATTTAGATGATTTTTCTAATATTTCTCCAGACGATTTTAATTCTCATCTGAAATTATTTATACAAAAGGCAGAAGAAAGAGCTTTAAAACTTATAGGACGTAAACTGGATGATCGGTTAGAATAATTTTGAAAAAGTAAAAACATGAAATTCTTAAAATTTATTGCTTTGATTTCTATATCAATTGGTTTATTTTCAACCATTGATAGTTCTATCGCAGACAGCAAGAATCCTGAAGACTATAAAGTATTATCAAGTAAGAATGATAAATTTTCTATTATTAATGTTCAAAATTTTCTAGATATTGGAGATGAATTTGTAAAGGCTGGTAATTATGACGAAGCTAAAGATTCTTATGACAAAGCAAGAAATTTAGCTAAACAATTATCTGGATTTTATAGAGATTTAAATGGATCATATAGAGGTTTAGATGTCAAAATACCCAGAGAAATGGAAAATAAAGGTAGACAATCTCTTAAAATATGGGCCGAATCTAATGCCAAGCTTGCTAAACTTTATAAGAGTAAAAATCAGCCAGAAGTTGCTGTCCCTTTACTTGTTGAAATCATAAAATTAATGTCTGCCTCAAGTCCAGAAGGGAAATCAGCATATAATGATTTATTAGAGCTAGGATTTGTAGAGACTCAATATAAAGGTATCTAATTTTATATGATTACTAAATCAGAAGTAATTAAATTAATTACTAATAGAATTCCTAATTCGGAAGTCATCGTAGAAACTTTTAACGGAAATGATCACTTGCAAGTTACTGTGATCTCCTCTGAATTTAATGGATTATCATTAATAAAACAGCATCAATTAGTTTATTCAGCATTACAAACTGAGTTAGCTTCTGAGGCTATTCACGCATTAGCGTTGAAAACACAAACAACTAATTAATTTATGGACAATCAAATTAAAAATAAAATTCAAAAACTTATTGACTCAAGTCCCGTTATGGTTTTCATGAAGGGTACAAAGTTAATGCCTCAATGTGGATTTTCTAATAATGTAGTTCAAATACTGAATTCACTTGGTATTGAATTCTCAACTTTTGATGTTTTAAGTGATTTTGAAATCAGAGAAGGTATAAAACAATTTTCTAATTGGCCTACAATTCCTCAAGTTTATCTGAAGGGAGAATTTCTTGGAGGTTCTGACATTTTAATAGAGATGTATAACTCTGGAGAATTGAAAGAAAAAATAGAAATTGAATTAGCGTCTTAAAACATTTTGTAAGTATAAATACTTTTAAGTTAATAAAAATTAATATTCAAAATTTAATTTTTACCTAAAAAATTGCTTCATCTGCTTTCCATCTGGCCCTAAAAAACTTGATGGATCTTTGATCCATTTATCAATTAATCTTTCTAATTTTTCTTGATCTTTTTGCTCTAAGCTATTGCTATTCCTTAAAGCTTGCAAATATCCATCACTAAATAATTTGATATCAGATTGAGTATGATTTTGATAAATTAGGTCTTGGCAGTTATCACAAATTGACTGAAAATGTCTAATTGCTTTTGGGTTTTCAAATGAAGTCATAATTCAATTGATTCTGATTTTTATTTTGCATTTGTTATACCTTATTAAGGATAAAAATAAATTGCCTGGCCAAACAGTAATTAAGAATGCAATCAACTGAGCAAATCTTAGCTTCAACTCCTGGTAATTCACAA
>Ga0160422_10000344_pt1 | contig 27846 bp, 31 predicted proteins | sample Fk160mmetaG_FD_108192 | JGI IMG/M metagenome (GOLD analysis project Ga0160422, IMG submission 108192) | Marine microbial communities from the Central Pacific Ocean - Fk160115 60m metaG | ecosystem: Environmental > Aquatic > Marine > Oceanic > Photic zone | place: The Central Pacific Ocean...
CCGAACTAATTGCAAAAGCAGATTGGACTGTTAGGCTGCATAAGCACACAGCCACACCCAAGATCCTTGCGAACATTACTGTATGGGCTCGTCACGTCCCATAATACGCGCGAGAGGTAATACGGAGGTACCGTTCACCACTGCTGTGTTCTCTGCATGACGAATCAGATATGGACTAAGGCGATTACTCACTAACCGTTTAATGTCGTGTTCTGTAAGAATCCTCGCCACTGGGCGTCGCGTGACTGCATCTGCTGAACTACTGACACCGTCCACAGACACCGTTTCCTTCTGCACTGGCATCTGGAATTTGATGATCTCCAGCGGCTCTGTGATTGCCACCGACGGTTGTGGGTCGACCGGCGCTACAACCTTGACACCAATGACTACCGCAAAGGCAATCGAGGCGGCAATCGCAATCTGCCCGGCAATATACCCAAATTGGCTAGGCAATGCCTCTCTAGAAGGACGCAGGGTTGAATGTGGTTGAGTCGTCGCATTGCGATTATCAACGATGGGCTTGGCTTCCGTAACGCCATCTAGTTCCGCATTGATTCGATCAAGCAGGGTTTTACCGAGAACCAATTCCCCCCGCATCGTACTGCTGATCGCCTGACACGATTCCCAATACCCTTTCAACCCTCCATGGGCTTTGGCTGCGTCGAGTATTTTACGTGTCTCAAACTCGGTGGCTTCGTGATCAACCAAAGCTGATATGGATTGCCGTAAGGTCTCGGTCATTCAAATGTTACTCCGATAAATACGTCCATGTCATTTTCTCATCCTTTGGACAGCTTCTTCACAAAAAAGTTCCTGGAAATTTCTGCGAAATCTCCTGAACCACTTGTTCCCGCGCCCTGAATATTCGCGAGCGCACTGTACCAATCGGACAATTCATTTCTCCCGCAATTTCATCATAGCTCATTCCTTCAAGTTCTCGAAGAGTTAATGCGTGTTTCAAATCTTGCGGCAATTGTTCAATAGCATGCAATATTACATGTTGTAATTCTTCAGCAACTGCCTCTTCATCTGGCGCACCCAAGTCATGCAGTACGCTTTGATCCGTGGCAACGTCCTCGTCCGTAGACACACCTTTTGGTTCCTTCAATTTTGAGGCTAGATGATTTTTCGCAGTATTAACCGCAATACGATAAAGCCACGTATAAAATGCACTTTCTCCGCGAAACGTGTCTAGTGAACGAAATGCCTTTACGAACGTATCCTGTAAAACGTCCAACGCATCACTGCGGTTCGACACGAGCCTAGTGGTCACAGCTAGCAATCGTGATTGATATTTCAGTACAAGAAGGTCGAAAGCATGGCGATCACCGAGACGTGCTCGGTCAACCAATAATTGATCATTCTCAGCCTCAACTTTTTGAACTGGCGATTCCATATCCCAACATGACCTGGCAAATAGATACCCAAACAATGACACGAGCCATATCAAAGGACAAGTAGCATGACTAGCAAACCAAGACACTATCGAGTAGACGTGCTGGTTGCAGTAGCCGGCACCGCGGGCTTACCAGCTGCATTATAAGTCCCAGAGCACCTTCCAATGGCAATTCTCAAAAAAGCTCCGAGTGGAGGATCAAAGCGGTGGGCTCAGAACACCGGTCACTGATTCCGTGTGCTTCCTATCACGCGCAAAAGCGTTCGAACCAATTACATTAGGGCCAAAGTTGTTGCGTAACACTCCTTAACAAAGTCTCAAATCATACTTCTTGAGAAGCATAAGATAAGTTGGGGAGCTACAGACGGAGCTTCCAGCGTCCTCAAGCATCTGCCTGAGTCACACCAAGGTCGCCGCTGGCCTGTCGAATCTTCAGAACAACACGTGCTAGTGATTCTTCCTCGGGAAGCCGAAAACCGCGCAACCATTCCCAAATATCTTGATCTTCACAATCCAGTAATCTGCGATATGCTTGTTGATCATCGAGGGAGAGACTTCGGAAATGATATCGAGTGAAAGGCATCAACATAACGTCTATCTCCAACATCCCACGTCTCGAGTGCCAAAATAGCCGATTGAATTCGGTGCGGTCGTCCATATTCCCTCCAAATTAGATTATGTTAGCATTCAGGGACACCTTATGACGCCTCCATTCAGCCTAATTCAGTTTGAGGGTGACAAGACACTTGAAGCTCTGCAAGGCCAGTGCACACAAGCAGTTACTGGCCTCACTGATTCAGAAGCCATATTAATTGCGTTTTGCGATCCAAAAGGCCGAATGTATGGGTCAGGTCGACTTCTCAAGCATCAAGGGATAATCAGCTTAATCACACCGCTCGATCAGGCTGAGGCGCTTTTAAAACGCCTACATCCTTTTCTATCGCTATCACGGGTAACCGCACACTTGACTGGCATAGCAGCTTCTTTGACATGCGACCCACGTCTTGCTCCAGGTGTCGTAAAGTACACCAATACGTCAACCATGGCGGGAGAGTTTGGTCAAACGCAGTGGGTTATAAGCAATAGTAATGACACCCATGATCCCGAGGCTGATCTCCACCGCTTACATGCAGGACTCGGGTTCGTCCGACAACAATCCTGCGAACTCTGCATTCCCCAACAAGCGCACTATCAAATGCTCGGTGGGGTGAGTTTTAATAAAGGCTGCTACACCGGCCAAGAAGTAATCGCGCGATTAGAATATTTAGGGCAGGCAAAGAAATATCTCCACCGATATCAATATACACCTGTAGCTCCGGGCGAAATTATCGATGTTGATGGCATGAAATGCACAGTTTTTGATTCAGCCAAAACCGACAAGCAGCAGGTTGCGTTGGTTCTAGCGCCGGTCACTTCAAAATCCGAACAATTGACTGGTGTGCCCTTTGCGATCAGCCGACAAGTTCAGGGGCAGCGACCAGTCAAGCTCCGATAATCCTTGCTCTCTTAGCAATCGATTTACTGTGGAGAACGGTTTAGATCCAAAGAAACCCCGGTGAGCAGACAACGGCGACGGATGCGCCGACGCTATTACTCCTTTGTCCTTACCAATCAGGGAAGTGAGTTGTCTGGCGTCGTTTCCCCATAAGCAAAAAATACGAAAATCTGAATCATCGGAAAGACGTTTGATAACTAAGTCGGTAAAATGCTCCCAACCAAGATTACGATGACTTCCTGCTTTGCCAGGCAATACAGTCAGAACTCGATTCATCAATAGAACGCCCCGTTGGGACCATGCGGTTAGGTCACCGGTCGGGACGGCTGAAATACCCATATCAACCTGCCACTCCTGCAAAATATTTCGAAGAGATGGTGGTGGCTGCATTGACTGGTTCACGGAAAACGCCAAGCCCGTTGCCTGATCAAGGCCATGGTATGGGTCTTGGCCAACGATCACTACCCGACAAGAATCTGGTGCGCACAACTCAAAGGCGCGGAAGCGTAACCCCCTAGGTGGATAACTCACATCAGTAATTAATCGATCCGAGCATCTCATTGCTATAGTATCAAGCGCTGTTGCACCTAGAAACGCTTGCCATGAACCCGGAAGATCAGAAAATATTCCTTCTAATTGCATTGTCTTGTCCCGTTCTCGCTATACTCAACGACTGCGACGAGGATAACGAATGACCGACATTTCGGATATTGCGCCATATGGAGACGAGGATGTTCCCCATATCATCAATCGACTTATCAACGATGATAGTTTCATTGAAGCCATCGGCCAATTGAAATTTAAACGTTGGTATTCGTTGCTAAGTTTAATTCTCAAACCAAAAATTCGTTCATTTGTTAAGTCCCGGGCGAAAAATGTGCATTCAATCCACGACTTCCAAATGGAGGTCGAGCCAATACTTGCGAAGGTTTTATCCAATACCACCCAAGCCTTCACTGTGTCAGGACTAGATAATCTGGATCCCAACCAGTCTTATGTTTTTTTAAGCAACCACCGTGACATCGCTATGGATCCGACTTTCGTCAATTGGGCCCTACATAAAGGTGGGTTTCAAACAGTCCGCATCGCAATTGGTGATAATTTGGTGAACCGCCCATTCGTCGGTGACCTGATGCGTTTGAATAAGAGCTTTATCGTAAAACGAAATATTTCCGGCCCACGAGAGATGCTACAAACCTATTCGGCGCTCTCAAACTACATCAGAAATTCTATCGAAGAAAAACATTCGATTTGGATCGCGCACCGGGAAGGCCGAGCTAAAAATGGAATTGATCGAACAGATCCTGCAATTCTCAAAATGCTGGCTATGGCTGGCAAGTCACGGAAGGAATCATTTCAACAGTCTGTGGAAGCGCTGCGCATAGTCCCTGTTTCCATTTCCTATGAGTTTGATCCATGCGCCCCAATGAAAGCACGCGAATTAGCGATTACGGAACGCGATGGTGAATACACCAAACAACCTAATGAGGACGTAACCTCTATTGCCGAAGGAATCATGGGCTGGAAAGGCCGTGTTCATTTGCACTTCGCTGAGCCGCTTTCCAAAATACCTGAAAATCCTCTAGAGTTAGCCAAGCTGCTTGATCATCAAATTATCATCGGCCAGCGCGTGTTTGACACAGGACGCTGTGCCGAAGCAATTCTTAGGCAACATGATCTTCCCGATGACCTGCTGCCCGACGTAAAGGATCGGTTTCAGTCGCTTGTGTCTGGGACACCAGAAAAATATCGTGACAAGTTATTAGAGATTTACGCGAATCCCCTTCGACAGTTGGCGCTTCACCAGCAAAGTGACCCACTGCGCTTTTAGGCCAAATTTCATCACAAATCTAAATTACGCTATTGTTGTGATATGATTCGATTAAATCGTTCTAGGATGGAACCGAATTGAAGACACTGACACCACCACTTGGCCTACTTGAGTTCCTAGAGCGCGCTGGAAGCAACGCCAAGATATACGAAATTAAATCAACAGCTGAGCAATTATGCTTTTCGCTCGGGTGTCGTGAAGAAGAAATACTTACAACATCACTGATCCTGCACAAAAACAAAGCTCCGCGGTTGTCTGTGCATTCTCGTAATCAGACTCCAGAGCTTCTGAATGGTGAACGTGTGGCGAATCCGATGCAGGCCTATCTGCTAACTGGCTACTCTGCTGAGTGGATGCCACCTTTTGGATTGCCGCACTTACTTGAGACGACTATTGATCCACCGTGTCTGGAGCCACCGTGCGTGTATATTCCCGCAGGTATCCTCCATGGTTGGATGGCTATAACCCCTGAGGAACTTGCGAGCCTGACTGACTTTAAGCACTGGAGCCGTGTTTTTGCGGCCTAAATGGCAGTTAGCAAATACCGCATCAAGAAGACTCACAAGCAAAAAAAATTTCCAATGCCTCACCTTTTTTTCAAACCTAGGACTCGGATTCTTTAGGAGGCGGGAGTATCTCGACGTCCCTACGCGACCGAGCCACGTATTCAAACTCATTAGCTACTCGTCATCTCTTCGCACGTTTACATGGAACTGATGATTGGCATCGACAGACAGCTCAAAAAGAATCGGGCAACAACATACCTGACAATCCTGCCAATAGTCCTGACTTCCAGCACTTATATCGATATCCGTTTGTTGAAATTCACCACAATATGGACACATGATCTCAACGATATCCCACATTTTTTTATTCACCCTCTACAGAGTTACCTCGTAATAATTCATTCCGAGAACCATGAAATCCCTCAAATACAAATGTTTAGGTTCAACAACATATCGCGCTAACGCCAACAATTGTGCCATTAACACGTACCTGCAAGCGTAAAATCTTTGGACAACCAAAATAGTGCCCAGCAAAAAATATATAAAAATCCAAAAAAAAAATGTTCCAATTGTGATGACAAAAAAAATTTAATTTGCCAGCGTTTTTTTAACACCTCAGCAACAAACGTGATTTTTGTAGTCAGTTTTGTCCCATGGAGAACAAGCGACCGCGCAACATCGAATGCGTCCTACATTTGTAATTGAAGTATAGGTAGTTGCATTCAAAACGGACGAGACTGAATTAATCGCAGCAGTTTGAGACTAAGGTTTTGAATACCGCTCAAGCAGGCAAAAGGGAGATAAATTTTTACCAGTTGTTCCTTATCTAAAGCTCAAACGCCATTGCGAATCATTATTTGAATATTTTTTCCTTGCACCTGAGAAAAAAATAACTACACTGCGCGCTATTCGAGCGGTTAACACGAGGATTTATGCTCTTCTAAACGCGCGATACTCCAGAGAGTTGGGTGTGTCGCATAAGTACTGCATCCAAAAAAGATCCAGGGGGTATCACCTCAATTGAGAACGACCTTGACCGCAGTTGCCGCGCACAACTGGCCACAACATGACCAAAATGAAGATTGTGATCATTCACTCGATCACTTCGTAGCGCGCGATGGCGAAATTTTCGCCGGCACGCATCTTATCATCGATCTATGGGACGCAAAAAATCTCGATAATTTAGAGCGAATGGAGGCAGCAATGCGCGCCTGCATCGATGAATGCAACGCCACACTTCTCCACATCCACTTACACCACTTCACTCCCAACGGCGGGATCAGTGGTGTCGCTGTACTCGCAGAATCCCACATATCAGTCCATACCTGGCCCGAGAAAAACTATGCCGCGTTTGATGTTTTTATGTGCGGTGACTCGAACCCTCACAGGGCGCTTGAGATTTTAAGTCGCTATTTTCAGCCAAAACGGTCGGAGGTAATTGAAGAGCGTCGCGGAAAAATTCTCTGATGCGTTATTACGAGACCCTTTACTCAGAATGGGGACAAAACTTCGAGCAGGGCCAAACTCTGTTTGAGGCGGAGACCGGTCATCAACACCTGATTATTTTTGATAACCCGAGATTCGGCCGCGTAATGGCCTTGGATGGAGTTATACAAACAACGGAAGCAGATGAGTTCGTGTACCACGAGATGATGGTGCATGTGCCAATGAACACGCATCTAAAACCCAAACATATTCTGATCATTGGCGGTGGTGATGGCGGAATCTTGCGAGAGGTATTGAAACACAATTCAGTTGAGTCTGTGACTCAGGTCGAAATCGATCGAGCCGTCATTGATATGTGTGTTGAATATTTTCCAAATCACTCAAAAGGTGCGTTTAATGATCCCCGTCTTAATCTTGTCATTAACGATGGTGCTTCTTTCATAGCAAATAATAGAAAAAGCTTCGACATCATTATAACGGACTCCACAGACCCAATAGGCCCTGGCGAGGTGCTTTTTGAGTCTGAGTTCTACCGAGGATGCGCCGATGCCTTGGCCAAGGATGGGATATTAGTCACACAAAATGGAGTCCCTTTTATGCAAGGTGATGAAGTCACAAGTACCTATCGGCGCTGGAAACCCTACTTCAAAACACGATTGTTTTATTTAACTCCTGTTCCAACCTACGTCGGTGGTACTATGGCCCTAGGCTTCGCAAGTAAATCTGAAATCACTGAGCCATCTCGTGCCAAACTCGAGAAGCGTGCGAAGGGAATACGCGACCTTAGATACTACTCACCAGAAGTGCATTTGGGAGCATTCGGTTTGCCAAGATTTATTCAGAGCTTAATGGTGGATTAATAATCAACACCGGCGAGCCGCCACTGAAAGGCAAAACTCTCCGATAATCGATCAGTAAGGCTAAACTTTTTTCAATTGTATTTTTAAACGAGATAATGCCTAGGGGTTGCTTTTGAATCTGTTCCTGATCCGGATCATAGTTACCCAAACGACCCCGACCACAACTGGCGCAATACCGGCTTTGACCCATTCCTTATATTGTGGTTCAACGAATGGCTCCAGCGTGGGTGAGATCAAACCCACGGCGTAATACGCAATTGCCACAGTAGACAAGCCCTCGACAGCTGATTGCAATCGAAGTTGTCGAGCCGCGCTCTTTTCCAAGCTCGCTAACAGATCACGGGTCTGACTCTGTAAATTTAACTGTAACTGTGTTCGCAATAGTTGTGCTCGATCATCGATTTGATCGGCAAGCTCGGAGCGACGACGCATAACAGTATCTGCCGTCGCTATGGCAGGAGTAAGGCGTCTCTTTAGAAAGTGTCTTATGCCGACTGACTCATCTCTTCCATGCGCACGTAACTGGATAAGCCGGTCAAATACCAAGTCGTGGTAGGCCTTATTGGCGCCGACCCGCCAAGCCAAATTCTCCCAAATCTCGTGTAATTCACTTTCTTGATCAGACAAAATAGAAAGTGTTTTCATCATATCAGCATGGTCTGAATCACCCGAATCGCCATTTGGTAATTCATTCGCGACTCGTTGGAGAGTGGGGTGGGCAGCCCGAATACCGTCCATTCCCATAACGGCCAGTGTTCGGTACGTTTCTATTTCTAAGACCATCTGCAGAAGTCGCCCAGCAGACTCTCCACCTGGATCGTCTGCGAACGAAACCCACCAGGCATTTAGTCCGTTTTGATCGGGTTCAAAACGCACAGCGACAGTTACCGCGCCGTCCCGCATATCACTTACCGCGTCATAATAGTCTGGGAGCTCCAGACCAATCCCCGAGCGCAATTCAGTGAGAACAAGTATGTCTTCAGGCGATTTATCTATCCACGCTTTATCCAAAACGTCCCACGAATCATGACTGTCGGAAACCGTTTGGGTGATAGAAACAAATTCAGTATGCCGTTCAATCCTTACCCAAGAGTTGTTTGCTTCGGTTTCCCAGTGACCCCTAAAGTCATCAGGAAAATCAACTATTTTTTCCTTAATCCAAGCGCGAACGCTCTCTCTGGAACTTGGGGATACTCGAACGCAGAGATGTACAAGGTGACTACGAGCTCTGAGAACTGGAAACGGCCGCGCATGTAATTCGCGATTCGCTTCGAGTCGAATTCGATGTGGATCGTCAGTCATAGGCAACCAGTCAGAAAATTGATATACAGCCACCGATCAGACTAGACGCTAATATCATAAGATAAAATCGCATAAAAAACCCCACAAATTGTCTGGAGATCTGATTAAACCACAGATCAGACTAAGGTATTGAAGATGGATTGAAGAATCGATTCTGTTTATGCGTCGAAAAAATAACCAATGAAATAGAAAAAGCACCAGCGAGATTCATTAGCCATTCGAGCGGCATGAAACATAGCACTGCTCCGCCAATGAGGAAGGGCCAATGCCATACTGCCAAGGGCCCTTCGGCAAATCTGGAAATCATTGCGTTAATTGCGTAAATACCAAACAGAGAAAACAACCCGAGCCGCAACATCTCATCAATAGATCCCGTAATCAAGGGGGTATAAGCAAATAGTAAGGGGACTATGTACAGTCCCTTGGCTGCCCTCCACGCCTGGAACCCTGTAGCCATCGGAGGAGACTTTGCTATGCCAGCGGCCGTAAACGCTGCCAAGCAGACTGGAGGCGTGACGTTACTGTCTTGGCTCAACCAAAAGATGATTAAGTGAGCGATCAATAAAAACGCGGTCAACGATTCTACGTCTACCAGCACCGGTCTCAGCGTCATGGCTACCTCAAATGGTACCGCTGCAACCAAACTCCATGCCTCTTGCTCCGTCATTCCTGTTGCCACCTTTGCCACTAATGGGCTGTCCACCAGCATAAACAAAGCCGACTGGGCGGGATCAGTCAGCCCAACCATGAGCTGCTGCACGATCATAGTATCGGCCAAAATCCCAGCCAGCGCTGGCGCACAGAGTATAGCCATAATGATATAGGCCGCGGTGACCGGGAGCCCCATCCCCAGAACAAGGGACGCTAACCCTATTAGCAAGATGGCAATCACGAGAGATCCCTGCGACCACTGCGCAATCATCAACGAAAAACCGTTGCCGATACCGCTTGTCACAATAGCGTTATTGATCACGCCTATTGAGACCATTAGAATAGCGGTCAAGACTCCACCTCTCACACCAAACAAGCATGCCTCACAGATTCTTTTGATGTTCATCACGTTGGATTGCATATCCCGCGAACCAACGGCTTGACCAATTAACCAAGAAATCCACGAAGCGCCAATCAGAACACCGATTGCGCCAGAGGCAGCAAAAGACGGGGTCACTCCCGCCATCAATAAATAAATCATGACTCCTAGTGGGATCACAAAAGTTAGACCACCCGCGTAAATTTTTGCGCGACTTATCGACATGTCTACGCCCTCACCAACCCGATGCTTTACTGCCTCAATACGCACCACAAACGCGACCGACAAGAAATAAAGAAATGCAGGAATCACAGACACGGTAACAATCGTGGCGTAGGGAATGGAGGTGTAACTCGCCATAACAAAGGCTCCGGCTCCCATGATCGGTGGCATCACCTGCCCCCCAGTCGATGAAGCCGCTTCGATGCCGGCCGCAAACCGTCCCCGAAAGCCACTGGCTTTCATTAAGGGTATTGTGATGACACCCGTGGACGCCGTATTTGCAACAGCTGATCCACTGATCGTTCCCGTCAAAGCAGATGAAAGGACAGCTACGAAGGCAGCACCACCTCGGATTCTACCAGCGACCACCTTCGATATCTCTATCACAAAATCACTGGCCCCAGAGACCACTAGGAAACCCCCAAATATCATAAACAGAGCAATGTTTGACGACGAGATATTGGCTAGAATTCCGAACAGACCCTCATCGTTATAAATCGTACGAAACAAGACATCGTCTAGCGGCAAGCTCGCGGTGCGAAACACCCCCGGCAGATATTCACCTAAAAAGAGAATGTACGAGATGGCTAACACAATCAGGACCGGGATTACCCAACCCGATACACGTCTGGAAAAGTCGAACGCCGCAAATATCAATACAAGCCCGGCCACCCAATCGACCACATTGAACTGCCAAGACTGACCTGTGATGGCTAAGGTATCCTCGTAAATTCGTGCCTCCGCAGCCACGACCCAACACGCCGAAAGTGCTACCACTAGGCCATACATAACGTCTACCACTAGAAACGATCGACCTAAAATTTTCGAGGGAAAAATAATACTCGTGAGGAATGCGAACCCACCGAAGTGTATGGCATTCTGCCAAATAGGAGGCTCGTTAATCAGAAGATTGGTGGCCACGTGCCAGACAGCGAAGCATACGGCAAGCCAGATTAGTAACCATCTCAGCCCTTTGAAATCAGAAGACGATTGGTCAAATGACAACCAATGCTCTCGTGTCATCCGCGCCTCCTGATCACCCGCTACTGGGACTACAAAAGAGAGACCAGAGTAGTCTGGCCTCTCTCTAGTTCTACTTTACTTGGCGACCAGATGCGATGGGATCTTCAGACCCACTTCCTTGTAGTACTTGGCAGCGCCCGGATGCAGAGGTACGGGTAGACCATTCATCGCCTTCTCAACGGCCATCACCTTTGTCGCCGGGTGAATAGCTTGCAGGAATGGAAGATTTTCATACATGGTCTTGGTAAGAAGATACACGTGGTTATCGTCTACGTTAGCATTGACAGCCAGGAAATTAGGCTGAGCAACAGTCTGGACGTCCTTCGTCTGGCCTGGATAAGTCCCGGCCTTCAGCGTGTAGGGTGTCCAGAGGAGCCGGCCCCCGTCCATCTTCTTCGCCTCGTCTGGAGTAATGTTCAGGATCGTGAATTTTCCTTTGTTCCCCGCCATTAGCTTGGTAATGGCACTAGTTGGTGGGCCAGACGGGATCCCCGCAGCCACGATCTGACCATTAGCAAGCGCATCAGCTGTTGGCGTGTAGCCCGCATGCATGAGCTTGAAATCCTTATCCATATCGAGCCCAAGACCAGAAAGCAAAACCCTATTGGAACCAATCGTCCCTGAGTTCTGTTTCCCCATACCAGCACTCTTACCCTTAAGGCTTAAAAGATCAGAAGCTGTTCCATTTTTTACTGCGCTATTGGCGACAACGAACTGCTCTACATTCTGCCAAAGCATTGTCACCGAGCGCAGATTTTTCTGGGGAGCCGAGACCGGTCCCGTTCCCGTTGCGGCGTATGAACCGAATAGGCCCTGAAGAATCGCGAAGTCAGCCGTCCCAGCGCCTAGTGCCTGAACGTTAGCCCCAGAACCGGCCGAGTTTACCGCGGTCAGGCTAAACTTCTTCTTTGGCAACAGCTTCACTTTCGAGAGTGTCGCAATCGCGGTACCAACAGGATGGTACGTGCCGCCGGTCGAGGCGGTATTGAGTACATAGTCTTTGGCATTGGCCACAGCCGTACCGGACATCGTCAGTGAGCCTGCAACGACCGCGGCTCCGAGTGTGAGTAATGAACGACGTTTCATTAATTTCTCTCCGTTTTGTTTATTTATGTAGTAACCCTTCTGTACCGGCAAGCTGTAACGTGCCCGCCAGTACCTCCTGATCGGGTTTATTATTGATGATCCATCATGCAAACTTTTTGGGATGATAGACATAGTGCCATCGTAATATCCAGCCTTCTGTCTTCAAACATTCACCGATTTCATGGCTCCGCCGTCCACCCGCACCTGTGTGCCCGTGACGTAACTCGCTCTCACGCTCGCCAAAAAAACCACCACCGATGCAAACTCTTCAGGTGTACCGTAGCGGCCCATCGGTATCGCTGCCCAAGATCGAGAACGTATCTCGTCGACCTCGACTCCCTCAGCCTTTGCCCCACCCGCGTCGATTGCCTTCGTACGCGGTGTATCTATTCTGCCTGGTAGTACCATGTTACAGGTCACACCATGAGGGGCCATTTGTTCGGACAGTGTCTTGACGTAACCTGCTAGAGCAGATCGCAGGGTATTCGATACCGCCAGCTTTGGAATCGGCGTCACGATACCCGATGACGCAATCACGAGGATCCGGCCAAACCCGGTACTCTTCATTCGCTCGACGGAGGTATCGATGATCTCAATGAGACCAAGCACCATCGCATCAAATTCCTTGATCCAGATATCCGGAGCGATCCCCGGCGCCATCCCCGGGGCCGGACCCCCTGAGTTGGCAACTAAGACGTCGATCCTCGGTAGATTCTCTATCAGATTGCACAACAATCGTCTCGAATCCGGATCAAACAAATCGCATGTCGCGATATCAGCAGACCCTCCGGCATCCTGAATCCTCTGCTGTACTTCTCTCAGGGCATCCTCACGCCGCGCGACAAGGATCACGTGCGCACCCTCCGCAGCGAGCTGCTTCGCGGTCGCCTCACCAAGCCCCTGCGAAGCCCCCATCACGACCGCTGTACGGCCATCTAATCCTAAATCCACATTGATTCCTTAATTAATTTCTTTGTCGGTCAAGCACGTATCTGGCGAACGCAAAGCTTGCTGTAAATGCCGGGCTTATCGCATTCAAGATATGAATGGCCTTATCATCCTGCAGAACAACAAAATCGTTTACCAGGTGCTGTCTGTCCGCATCGAATATTTGTGACCGGATGCCTACTTTTACAAGACTGCGTTCAAGATCATCTGGCCCCACGCCCGAGATGATCTTCGAGAGTTCATCACAGACCCCCTTCAACCGTACCAGTTTCATTTCACGCAAAGCGAGTGTCCGTAAACCGTTTGTATTGAGGAGAAATTTCTTGACTAGGGAGGTGCTTAAACTCAAACCATCCAACCAAGATATGCCTTGAAGTCCCTCATAATTCTCCCGACCAATGGCCGGGGTAGAGCTGGGTCCAAAATAGACCTCGCCATTGGAATTGTGAGCGGTATGTACGCCCAGGAAGGGCAGATCGAGATCAGGCACAGGATACACCAGACACCGCATTTTGAAGTGTGTATTTTTGTGCTTCCAATACTTACCCTTAAACGGCTGGAAACTGTAACGTGTTTTCAGACCAGCACGTTTTGCGACCTGATCAGCAAACAATCCCGCCGCGTTCACGATGGTTGACGACTCAAATGTGCCGACCGAGGTCCTTACTATCCCACATTTTGAGTCGATTGAATCTGCAGATGCGTTGTAAAGAATCACTCCTCCGGCCTCGATGACGTCCTTTTTAATGCGTTCCACGACCTCTCTCGGATCGACCACCGAGGTAATCGGAACAAAAAGTGCCTGATCAAACTGAGGATTAACGTTCGGTTCGAGCTCCAGTGCCTCTTTCCCCGTCAGTTGATGGATCTCTACACCGTTGGCTCGTCCACGATCGAGAAGGACCTGCATGGACCCAAGTGCTGATTCCGAGGGGGGCACCAGTAATTTGCCACAATGATCAATCCAGAGGCCTCGCTCAGAAACATAATCGCGCATCAGTTGACATCCAGACACGCATAGCTGGGCCCTTAGACTGCCCTCTGCATAATAAATACCCGAATGCACGACCCCCGAGTTCCGACCGCTCCCGTGGGCCACAGAATTCTTTTCCTTCTCGAAGACCAAGACATCTGATTTCGGATAACGAAACAGCCACTCGCGGGCGATCGTCAGCCCGACAACTCCACCCCCGATCACCACCAAATCGCAAGTCTTCATGCGAGCCTGATCCAATTCATACTATCCGCAAACCATAACACTATTGGTACCGACACAATCGATAGGATCGTCTGGACTGCAACAATCCCTGCCATTAATTGGGCGTCTCCGCCCAACTGTCTCGCTAAAATATAGCTCGATGCTGCTGTTGATACACAGGTCAGGAGCAGACCCACAAGAACCCAATCATCTGTAAGTCCCATCCAAAGCGCCAAGCATAGGAACAATGACGGCTTCACAAATAGTTGCGTTACCACCGAAAAAGATGTCAATCCAAGGCCCGCCCTGACCGCTTGCCACTGGAGCCCTGCCCCCAAACACAAAACCCCCATTGGAAGCGCGGCCTGCCCAATAAGAGCTAACCCAGAAATTGGGAATCTAGTAGAGAATTCCAGCAAGCGGCCCACACCTCCAATCACGCATGCCAAGATCAACGGATTTTTCGATAATTCGCGAATCACCTGAGCCAGCTCAAATCCTGGATGTTTAGCGGTCATAACCGAAACACAGGCTATGTTGATGATAACGATGATGATCGCAGCTGCGACCGCCACGTGCGGCAATAAATCAGGACGAAGACCAGCCACTAATGCGAGCGATATAAATGTATTGAAACGGATAATTCCTTGGTACACCGATGTAAATGAGGCGTAACTCGGCCCAAACAGTCCCATTCGCCACGTAAGGATTGCAAATACCGTGATGATTCCTAGCGTGGAATAAACAGAACCGATCAGAGGCCCCCACGGGATCGAAATATCGGGCGCCCGAATGATGACCTCAATCAAAAGGCTTGGCATCAGGACCCAATAGGAGACCCACTCGAGGCTGCGCCAGAAAGACTCGCCTAAGTTCGAGAAGCGCTTGATCGCGAAACCAAGACCCAATATCCAGGCGATAGGCAGAACCGCGTCTGCAATTAAACTAACCATGTCGCTGATCTATCACCGCATTAACCTGGCGCATCCGGTAGGTGAATAGACCAACCAGCGCAACGAGTAACACCGCGCCCCCAATTAAATCGTTTTGTCTTGGGACCTCCCCGACCAAAATCCAAACAATAATCGGCCCAATCAGTGTCTCGAGCAGGAGATAAAGTCCCACCTCCGGCGCAGGCAGATATTTGGGGGCGATGGTTATCAGCATAAAAGACAGTGAACAGACAATGCATGCATTGACCGTGAGCAACCAAACCGATTCCTGGGGGACAGAAACCGAATCGATTACAAACCAAATAACGCAAGCCATCACAAGATTCGCTGATCCGTACAATGGCCAAATGTGATCTCTCGGATAATGACGGGTCAAACTGATGCCTAATCCGGTTAAACCGGGGACAAAAAAGCATGCGAGATAACCCGCAAGTGGCGTACCGTCTGGAATCGCGGAACCCGAAATCGATGCGCCGATGAAACCGATCACGATCGCGATCCATAAAGCGATGTCGGTTGATTCTCGGAACAGAATCCAGCTGGCAAAAGCCGAGGCCAGTGGTGTCACTGCCACAAACACGAGCATGGTCGGTGCTCCCAGAAGGGTGACACCGAAAACAAAGGAAATGGAAGACATACCGAAAGAGAGAACGATACCAACCGACACCGCAGTATGGTGTGTCAACTGGTAGACGAATTCTGCCGGCGACCGGGCCAATGCCGCTACCCACAAAACGAAACAGATTCCTACCCCTCTCCAGAACGACACCACATAGGGATCACCATCGATTAACCGCAAAAGTCCAGAATCTGGCGACAGCACTAACACGCCAAGAATCATTAAAGCGGTGCCGTAGGCGTAATTGGACAATCGCTTCATGGGACCAGAATCAACCCCGCAGCAGCGGTGAGCGCGGCCGCTGTAAAACGTGACAGCCACCTCGCGCTCTGGCCATCCTCGAACCTCTCCTGTAACCAACGGCCACCAAACGCATACAACCCAATCGCTGCAATTTCGATGAGTACAAATGTACTGCCCATCATAATGATTTGCGGTACGACTGGTTCCACTGGATCGATAAATTGAGGGAAAAATGCATAAAAAATCAGAATCAACTTCGGGTTCGTGAAAGCAACCAGGGCCTCTGACCGAGCCATGAGCCAAAGCGTCTTACGTACCTCCAGATCAAAACGCGTCGACACCACCACATGAAGTGCCTGCCATGCCATCCACAACAAATAAACCGCGCCAATGATCCGCAGCCACTGGAATGCGCTCGCACTGAGCGCCAGAAGCGCCTCTAGGCCTGCCGCAAGTAGGACCAGCATAACCACCATGACTGGCAGTCGGGCGAGCCCAGCGACTGTCGCATGCCGCGCATTGGTGCGGATTCCATGGACCAACGCGATTAGATTATTCGGTCCCGGAAAAAAATTCATTCCGATACAGGCTGGTAGAAAAATCCACCACTGGGCCGCATTCATAGATCATCTCAGTAAAATAGACGCAGGAGTGTACATCGGATGGTCAGCAAACATCGGCAATTGTGTTGGTTTTTTGTTATCTGCATGGTCCCTCTTCAATTCTTGCAAGCTCAGACTCAGGTCATCAGCCTCAAAGATGCACTCGAGACCCGCGGTACTGTGATCTTTTTTCGTCACGCTTTGGCACCAGGGTTCGGTGACCCGACCAATTTTAAGGTCGATGATTGCACGACCCAACGAAATCTCGACAACCGCGGCCGTAAGCAATCGAAGCGAATTGGTGAGGCATTTAAAGTTCTGGATTTTGCGACGAATACCATCCATTCAAGCCCCTGGTGCCGATGTCTCGAGACCGCGCGGCTAATGGATATCGGACCAGTGGAATCATTCGAGGGTCTGGGCTCCTTTTTTGAAGGCCACGTGGACCGGCAGGTGACGCTCAAACTCCTCTCGGACAAACTGTTAACGATCTCTAACCGAAACGAAACTCCAACTATTATGATCACTCACCAGGTTGTGATCAGCGCAATTACCAGATTGGTCACCTCCTCGGGTGAGGCGATCTTGTATTATCCTAAGCAGGATATATCGTCACGGATCCGGCTGACTGAAAATGACTGACCGTCTTCACACAGACACACTAATCATCGGCGCCGGTAGCGCGGGCTGTGTGATTGCGAACCGCTTGTCAGCCAATCCTCAACATCAGGTCACCCTGGTAGAGGCTGGCGGCAGAGATAACTGGCATTGGATCCATATCCCGGTCGGCTATCTCTACACCATGGGGAATCCCAAAACAGACTGGTGCTACTCAACAACGCCGCAAGATGGTCTCAATGGCCGCAGCCTCGCATACCCGCGTGGACGAGTCTTGGGTGGATGCTCGAGTATTAACGGCATGATCTATATGCGTGGACAAAAAGACGACTACACCTCGTGGGGTGAGGGATGGTCATGGGACGACGTACTTCCCTACTACAAACAGTCGGAGAACTACCATCGCGGTGCTGACGACTACCATTCAGACCAAGGCGAGATGCTGGTTCAGGAGCAACGACTCAAGTGGGATGTTCTCGAAACATTTAAAAAAGTTTGTGAAGAGAGTGGGTTCGCTGACAGACCCGACTTCAACCGCGGAGATAACAGTGGAGTCGGTTATTTCGAGGTCACACAAAAAAAGGGGATCCGTTGGTCATCGGCCCGTGCATTCTTGCACCCGGTAATGCATCGATCAAATCTCAAGGTGATGACCAAGACCCTGACCGAGCGACTTATCTTTAATGGAGACCGTTGCATCGGTATGGAAGGAACCCGCAATGGTAAGCCCTTTTCAATTCGAGCAGAGCGTATAGTTCTGGCCGCCGGTGCGGTCGGCTCACCATCGCTACTTGAACGATCGGGGATCGGCTCTGAATCGATACTTAAACCGCTGGATATCCCCATCCGAAATCGACTCGAGGGCGTTGGTAAGAACCTTCAAGACCATCTCCAGGTCCGCTTACAGTACAGGCTGGATACCGGCGAAACGCTCAACCAACAGGCCAACTCTTGGCTTGGTCGAATCAAAATGGGGCTGCAGTACGCCTATAACCAGTCAGGGCCCCTATCGATGGCCCCCAGCCAACTTGGAGCATTTTTTAAGTCGAGCGACGAGGTAGATCGAGCCGACCTCGAATTCCATATCCAACCAATGAGCGCAGATAAACTTGGTACCGACCTACACCCCTTCCCCGGAATGACCGCGAGCGTCTGTCATCTGCGGCCCAAGAGTCGGGGCGCGACACACATCAGTGGGACCAACGCATCGGATCCCCCTATCATTAATCCCAATTATCTATCCGAGGCATACGACCGTAAGATCGTTTGCAGAGCAATCGAAAAAACCAGAGACCTGATGGACCACCCGCTACTCGCTGAGTTCTCACCATCCGAACACAAGCCGGGACGAACACAGAAAACTGATCACGACCTCGTAAAGGCCGCTGGTGATGTGGCGACAACGATTTTTCATCCAGTAGGGACCGCAAAGATGGGCCCCGACACCGACGGCGAGGCAGTTGTGTCCGAAAAACTTAGGGTCCACGGTTTACGTGACCTTTACATCGCCGATGCGTCGGTCGTTCCCACAATAACTAGTGGGAACACTCACGCCCCGGTCGTTATGATTGCTGAGCGGCTGGCGGAGTGGCTGACCTAATCCCATGACTTCGGTAGAGTCCCAAATCATTTAGACGCTTATCCAATCGAGGGAATACCCGTCTAGCGTTTCCCTCGAAAAGCTTCTCCAGATCGACACGGGTTAGCCCTAACTGGTCAATATATTTCTTGGTGTCATCAAAATACTCCCCGGTGTTTGGGTCGATTCCCTTCACCGCACCGAGCATCTCAGAACCAAACAAGACATTGTCCGTACCAATGACTGACAACAAAAGTTCTACCCCTGGCTTGTGATAGACACAGGTGTCAAAGAACACGTTCTTCATGATGTATTCCTTTGGTTCGGGCTTACCGAGCATCTGCGCGAGGCCACGGTACCGTCCCCAGTGGTAGGGAATAGCACCCCCGCCGTGGGGGATGATAAAACGAAGGTCGGGGAACTCCGAGAACAGATCACCCTGCACGAGCTGCATGAAGGCAGACGTGTCGCCATTGATGTAGTGCGCCCCTGTTGTGTGGTGGCATTCGTTACATGACCCAGAGACGTGAATCATCGCAGGGACATCCAACTCTACCATCACTTCATACAGCGGGTACCAGTACGGGTCCGTTAATGGCTTACCTGTCCAGTGGCCTCCCGAAGGGTCGGGGTTCAAGTTGAACCCAACGAAACCCATCTCTACGCACCGGCGTAACTCGTCGATTGCCGGACCCAGTGACTTGCCCCCCTCCTGCGGTAGCTGGCATCCGGGTGCGAAGTTTTTGGGAAACAGCTCACAGACACGGTTGATGAGGTCGTTACTCTCACGGGCCCAGGCGATCGATGTCTTTAGATCAGCCTGGTGCTGCCCCATCGCTGACGCTTTTGGGGAGAAGATCGTAAGATCGCCGCCACGTTCCTTGATTAACTTCAACTGATTATTCTCGATCGAGTCGATGATTTCGTCATCAGAGATTGCTGCCATTTTCGCGAGACTAGTGTCTTTACCCTCCGAAAACAGTCTCAACTGTTCGTCCCGAAACGCTTGTAGCTTCGGAGACGATGTTGTGTAGTGGCCATGGCAATCGATAATCATTTTATGTCCTCCTCTCGATCAGTCTCTGGTCTTTTTATCTTCGTCGTAGGGCACGTATCGCAGGCCCATATCGAGGAGTCGTTGTCTCATATTGTTCATGTCAAGACCCAATGTCCCGCCCCGATACTTCGCCCGGATCGCAGACTCTTTATCTTCACGCGCCTCAGAGTTCTGTGCCACTGAGTCCAGCTCATGCCTCCGGACAACGACCACCCCGTCGTCGTCGCCGATAATGAGGTCACTGGGGTTGATCACCTGCCCACCGCAGACAATCGGGACATTAACGTCGCCGAGGGTCTCTTTGACCGTCCCCTGTGCCGAGATGCATCGACTAAAGACGGGGATATTCATCTGCCTCAGATCAGCCAAATCACGGACACCTGAATCGATCACTAGCCCGGCGATCCCTCTGGCCTGCATCAGAGTTGCGAGTAGGTCACCAAAGTACCCGCAGTCTGATCGCGAGTTGACCCCGACCACCATGACGTCGCCAGGCTCGCATTGCTCCATTGCGACATGGATCATGACGTTATCGCCCGGGGTAGCGAAAACGGTCACCGCCCGTCCAACTAGCTTTAATCCCGCCTTCACCGGCCTGATCTCGGGATTCAACAGACCCACGCGGCCTTGAGCCTCATGCACAGTGGCGACACTGAGTTTCTCGTAACGGGTGATCGTCTCCGTCGGGATCGCGGGTATCCCGGTGACTACTTTTGGCATATCTCTGCCTCCATTTCTTTGTTTTTCAGCGACAGAATATGGCCCAACAGGCTATCGATAACCTCGCGTTCGATATCTCTGCCGATTACCACCAAAACGTTCTCAGTGGGCCAACCAGAGTGGTTGTAGTCGAAGGTCACGTGCCGCCGGACCCCCTGAATAATCATGAATTGGTCATTAACTTGGGTGCGGACCGTGCCCTTCAATCGGAGAAGCCCGGGGCCGATTTGCTCGAGCCATTCAATGAACAGATCCACAAAATCAGACTCGTCAACCGTCCCCTCCCAACGGATTGTTTGAGTAATATAGCCGTGGCTCTCGTGGCGATGTCCATGTCCGATCGAGATCAGGCTCTGGCCTGGCGCGTAGTAATTAGCCGGACCTAAAAAGGTGCCTATGGTGAGGGGGGGCTCATCCTCCAGAGACAGAACGTGTAAATCGGAAAGCGGATTTAGGGACTGTAGTTGTCGTTTAAAATGATCGAGGCCGCGGGCTTGGTCGTGTCGGTTGAGAATGGATACCGATGCCATCGACAACTGCTCTCCGGCCGATTCTTGCGCCACCAGCCAGTCAAAGCTATTCCTGCCGTCAATCACCGCTACCACCGACCGCAGCGAATAGGACCCGGAAAGGAACGAGCTTCCCTCAAAGAGTGGTATGAGGTCAGACGGATTCGAGATCCCGCTGGTTTCGATCCAGACCGAGGTCTTGTCAGGGAACAGGCCAGGAATCTCGTGTAACGTCTTAAGTAAGTCGTCTTTCACGGTACAACAGATGCACCCACCATCCATCGCACGATAGGCGGTGCCGGTCGCGCCGATCTGCACGGAATCAAAAGATGCGTCACCAAAATCGTTCACTATTAGGACCGCGTCTTTCAGTTCACCCGATCTTATCAGCCCAAGCGCGAGCGTGGTCTTCCCGGCGCCCAGGAACCCAGTGACAACGCAGACCGGACGGATCAATCCACCGGCCCGTGTGGCAATAACGAGACATGCACGACGTCCTCACTGATCTCACCCGCGACGGCCCTTACCGCAGTGTCGGCCTCCTCTAATGGGTAGGTATGAGTCGTTACTAGATCCAGTGGGAATCGGTCCGAGGCAAGCTGCTCTAACGCCAGCTCGCAAGACCTGTACCCATGGCCCCGTGCGCTCTTAAAAGTAATCCACTTAACGGTGGCCTTGCCAAGCGGGAAGTTCGGGAACTCGGTAAGCTCGCCTTGCAACAAGATGGTTCCCCCTTTCCGTTTGAGGGCCTCAACCCCCAGCATCACTGGAATCGTTCCGGCGCCAGAAGTGCATTCGAGCGAGACATCCACACCGATGCCGCCTGTGATCTCCATGATCCGGTCGAGGGGATCCTCCTGACTCACGTTAATGGTGTAATCAGCGCCTAACTTCTTGGCAACCTCCAAGCGCTTGACGTCTTTGGCGGTGCCAGTCACGATGATGCAGGAGGCACCGGCCTGCTTACAGGCAACAGTCTGGGCCATCCCCTGCTGGCCTGGGCCCTGGATCAGTACCGAAGAGTTGTAGCCCACCCCGCAATCGAAAAGTGCCCACTCGATTCCGTTCGCCATCGGCGTTACGATCCCAGCGAGCTCGGGTGACACACCCTTTGGGACCTTGTGCAGGACGGCGTTCCACGGGAGATACATATACTCAGCGAACCCACCCCAGAGATGGGGCGCCGACTCACACGAGGTGTACCCGTAGCGAATCGCATTGGGGTTATGCCGCCAGTCGGTTGAGGCGCAGTGCCTGTACTCGCCTTTATGGCACCACTCACACTGCATGCAGGTCACGTAGTGCTCGACGAATACGAGGTCACCCTCCTTTACGCCCTGACGCTCCATGAATAATTTGCCGGCCTTTGCGATGTACCCGATATTCTCGTGGCCCATGATGACTTGCTCATCTTTCTGTGGCTTTTTATACATTTTCACGTCTGTGCCGCAAATACCCGCGACCACGACTTTCATAAGCGCAGCATCCTCGGGTACGTCCGGCATAGGGTACTCCCGCATCTCCATCTGCGACGCACCAACGCGAACCATCGCCCTCACCATCTCCGACATACTAATCTCCTAAAATCGAACTCACAGTTTACCGACTCATTTTTCAGGAGCTATATTCAATTCGGAACCACCGCAAAACAAACTTGATTGAGCAGAACTCTCGCATCTGCATTACCAAACTGGAACGATATAGATATGAGAAGCGCGCTCAAGCAGCGATCAGAAGTTTACCGGCTAGAGAGATTAATCCTCGAACGGTTCGAGCTACTTCCGAGCACGATGCTTTTAATTGAAGAGCATTGGCCAAGTGATCCGGGGTTCCCTGCACGGATGAGCGTGTTCTCATTTTGGGTCGAGGACGTCCGGCACGGGTTTACGGTATTTAAACGACTCGACGAGGTCGATGAAGGAGATTTTCCTCCTGGCTGGATGAAACAAAGGCTGATCAAATTTGAGCCAATGGGATGCAGCTGCTGCTGAAATAACTATACAAAGGATGGTGAGGATGGGTCTTAAAGCTGTTTCGCGGAGCCAGGGCGCTAACCGGGACGTCAAGAGTGGGCAAATAAAGCCAAACGGGTTCGAGCTTGATTTCGAGGAGTGGCCGGTCCTGGTCAAGGCGTTCCGGGCGATGGTCCGAGAGCAAGCGTTCGATGTCTGTGAAATGGCTCTGACCACTTACATCTGTGCCCGACAACATGGTGTACCCCTGATCGGGATTCCTATATTTCTACTTCGGGGATTCCATCACGATAAGATCAGTGTCGCCAACGATTCAGACATCCGGCGTGTCAAGGACCTGGCCGGGGCAAAAATCGGGGTGAACCGCGGATACACGGTCACGACAGGTGTGTGGGCAAGGACCATCTTAGAAAGGGAGGGGTTGGACCTGAACGATGTGACCTGGGTTCGATCAAGCGATGAGCACGTTGAGGCGTATTCACCTCCTCAAAACGTTGAAATGATTCCTGAAGGGAATTCACTAGAGAAGATGCTGATCTCTGGTGAACTGAGCGCCGTGGCGGGCATGGCGCCGGGCGACTTTAGCTCGGACAAGATACGAACCTTAATAACAGACCCGGACCAGTCGGCCCTGCGGGCACTCGATCGGAGCGGTTTTTATCCAATCAACCATCTGATCGTGATGACGGAATCTATCGTGGAGGCATTCCCGACACTACCTGAAGCGCTTTTCGACTGTTTTTCAGAACAAAAAAGACAGTACCTGAACGGTCTTACTGCACAACCCACGGCGGACGATGACGAAATCGATGCCCGCAACCGGAGACTCCAATCGCTGGGGTTTGATCCACTACCCTATGTGCTCGAACCAAACGAGCAGGTACTCAACGAGTTAATTGAGTCTGGCCTGCGCCAGAAAATTCTTTCCCCGACCTCGGGATGGGCCGACTATTTCTGCGGGTCGGTCCTTAATTTAAACGGCTAGCGCCGTAGAAATCGTCAAAAAATGTAAACACAGTCTCGCTGTTCTGGGCATCAGTCGGGAGATCTAAGAGACGCGAGTCTGGCAGACATTCCCCCACAAAGTGAGCCGCCGATCGTGCGTGGCTTTCATCGGCCCCTGGCACAACGCACACCGGTCCGGCGATCTGCATCAACTCCTCGGGCCTCGGCCCCGGTGCACTGTCACAATCGAACATGGCCCTGTAGCTCGCCTGCACCAGCCTCGCATAAGCCACCTTGTCACAAGTTCTCAGCGACTCAGTGAGACCTTCGTCGACGCGAAGAGACCCGCCCCACGGGCCAAGCGTGGAGTCTTTCGCGAACCCGAGCTCGGAAGCGAGCGCTTTCTCGATCAAGGCCTCGGTCCCATGCTCTGAGACCCAGGCCAGATGAGTCGAAAATCGGCCAAAGTTGCGGATCCGATACTTCGCCCCACCCACCGGCCAGACAAGATTAAGGCTCGTCGTAAGATTCGGATACAGGTGCGCGAACTCCGATGCCGGAGCGCACCCGAGGCATCCACCGATCACATGCGCAGATCCGTGTCCGAGTTGCTCGAGAACAGCATGTCCGTGTCTTGCCATCCCCGGGAAATTGAGTATTTCTAAGCGACCACCCGATTTGCCACACTCTCGTCGATCAAACAAGATACAAGTGAACCGGTCAGCCAAGTAGCTCATAATATCAATCTTCTTGTATATGCCGAGCTCGCTCCATTTCTCAAGCGTCGCATCAAAACCGCCTGGAGAAAACATCAAAAGCGGCTCACCTGCACCGACAACGGATACCCGGGTCGGAATACCATCAGCGTTTAACATTTGGGTCGTAATTTTTGTCATCACTTTCTACCAAGACCACCCTTGATCTGTTTTCCGGAACGGATGTCTCCGAGCAATTCGGTCACCGCGTCCCGGCTTGTCTGGGCAGTGTAGGCGTATGCGCTTGGTGGGTTGTCTAGGAACTTGGTCCCGTACCCGACCGCTGCGTGAAACATCCGTATCCGACCATCGAGCCACGGACCACCGCCCATGCCCCCAATAACGGGAATACCCACAGCATCTGTAATAGCTGCACCAATCACGGGCCCAGCGTTCGTCAGATCAATCATAGCCGCACCGGCCTGTTCGCAGACCAGAGCCTCCTGAATCAACTGCTCCATCATCTCGTCAGGAACAAGACTTTCCGGCTGCTGCAGGTCACCAATACTAATCCCATACTTTGAACCCGACTGAGGACTGAGGCCCATCTGCGCGAATACAGGAACGCCCGCCCTGGTCACGGCAGTGACAGCCTCGGGGAAGTCGGGAGCTGAATCAATTTTCACCAGATCAGCCCCTCCCTCCTGGACCAGTCTGATCGCGGCACGGACCGCCTCCGTGGGATCGATTTGCACGGGACCGTAGGGAATGTCTGCACACACAAGCGCGTCAGGGGCCCCGCGCCGGACAGCCTTCACGGCGACCAAAAAGTCGTCCAGCGTGATCTCTAAATTGTTCGAGTGACCCCAAAGATTGACCCCAACAGAGTCACCAACGATGAGGAAGTCAGCCCCACACTCATGAGCGATGTGCGCAGTCGGGGCGTCCCAAACAACGAGCGCAGCTGACTTAACACCTTTTTCTTTCATCTCCTTGATCTGCATAATGGAGATAGTCATGCTTCCACCTACCTGTTTTTTTACTAATAGGACTCCTAAACTAGAGTCTGAATGTTCTTACTCAAATCGGTGAGATCCGCGCTCTCAATTTTTTTTCCAGATTGCATGAGGCGTTTAGTTACTCTTATTTCTCGGTTGTTATTCACAGCAACGGCACCCACGATGCACTTATTTTTTAGGTAAAATTCGGTAAATTCGTCAGCGGTCTTGGTACCTCTCACAACAGCCTCGTCCCAACTATCGGGAATACCAACAATCTGTATGTTTGCGTCAAATTGCTGAGACCAAAACCAAGGGATTTCTGAGTAGGGTTTCCCATTCCCCAGCATCGATAAACCCGCGCTGATTCCCTGCTTCATGGCGTTATCCCAACTTTCTAGTCTCACACGCTGTTTCAGAAAATTATTTGGATGATTAGTAACATCCCCCGCTGCGAAGATATCCTTGTCAGAGGTTGCGCAAAGGCTATCCACGACAATCCCATTGTCGACTAACAGACCTGCCTCCTCGGCCAGCTCGACATTTGGCAACACACCGATACCAACCACAACGGATGAACAGTCTATTTGACAATTGTCAGAAAGGAAGACACTTGTCACCGATCCGTCACCCTTAAAACTCTTAACCGAGGCATTTAAACGAATATCAATCCCATTTTTTGTATGAAAATCATTCATCCAGGCGCTAATGTCAGGGGCTACGGCTCGCGCGCACAAGCGTTCCGATGACTCGATCACGATTGGATTGCACCCCAAAGTTTTGAGGGTAGAAGCGCACTCAAGACCAATCCAACCCCCACCCACGATGACTACCGTTGAATCTGGTTTAGCACTCTCTTTAATTTCTCTTGTATCATTTAGGTTTCTCAAATAATGAATACCATCTAGGTCTGAGCCTTCCACTTCTAACCGACGCACTCTAGATCCTGTGGCTATAGCGAGCCTATCCCAAGACAGGAGACGACCGTCTTGTAGGAGGATATTCTTATCACTACACGAAATTTTGTGGACTCTCGTATTTAGAAGAACATCAATATCATCATCTTTGTAGGACTCAGGTTTAAAGAAATAGGTACTTTCTACATCTGTCTTACCAAGAAGCACATCCTTAGACAATGGTGGTCGCTCATAGGGATAGTAACTCTCCTCACCTATCAAGGTTATTTTCCCTTTGAACCCCTCTTGTCTAAGTGTCTTGGATATCCAGCATCCAGCTTGACTAGCTCCAACTACTACGAAATGACGACCATCCATCAATTTTTTTCCTTGTGCTTTTATCTTTATATTGGAATTTTATGCTCAACACATACCGTGGCTTTGAAATATCAATGACTTAACGGTTACAGGCACGGTCCGTGACGGCAGACGAATCCTGCCAAGGTCAACAAACTCGAATTCCTTGAAGCGAAGACCGTCAAGCACCAGCAAAGGTCTCGTAACCTGATATTCGGTCTTCAGAATCCTCCCCACACTCTGGGCAAGATCCCGGTCGAATAACAGGTAAAGTGATGAGTCGCAGTGCTCTGCATCCGACTCGATATAACCAACAATAGAATCACAGAAACGCTTCAGCAACTCATAGTCAAACTCGCCTAACCATTCAAATGCCAGAGCAAATTCATCGTAACCGGTCAAATCAAAGTCGGTGATCGACTGTATCAACCGACGCTGAAGTCCATCCGCAGTAAGATTTCCTGCGTCGACCGTCAGTCGTATAACTGGCATATTTTTACGTGGCAACAATAATCCGGGATCCGACAAATAACCGGTATTTCCGCTGACCTGGATATTGAACTCGGACGCACCCAGCGCTGTCGCCCGTATACCCCCGGACGCCGCCTCAAATCGGATATTGCTTTTATTTTCATTGAGTACTTTACGGAGCTGATTGCCAATTGATTGGCCGATGTCGTTATGTCCACTAATATCTGCGTCTGCAACATACTCGGAAACGCCACCAGAAAAAATGACA
>Ga0160422_10000347_pt1 | contig 27614 bp, 16 predicted proteins | sample Fk160mmetaG_FD_108192 | JGI IMG/M metagenome (GOLD analysis project Ga0160422, IMG submission 108192) | Marine microbial communities from the Central Pacific Ocean - Fk160115 60m metaG | ecosystem: Environmental > Aquatic > Marine > Oceanic > Photic zone | place: The Central Pacific Ocean...
AATTGAGAACATTCTACAAAATACTCGACCGTTATCGATTTATCATGAGTGGGTTCCTACCAACAGGAGAAAAAATAGAAGGCAAAGACGAAGATGACGTGGTCTCGGAGCTTCCGGGAAGCGTTTCCTTTGGTGGTTTTGAGGTTGCCGAAGAAGAATCCATAGGCGCGCGCGTCTTTTTCTTTGCCGTTCTCTTCTCGGCGCTCCTTTTGATGATCGGAGCTACCGAGGCGGTGGAGACGGTTTGAACTCATAGTCTGTTTGTAGGCCACCAACTCCGACGTCGGCGCTCATGACCGGTTCCCCCTCTATTTCTATCCAACAAACACGCATGCCGCATAGGGTGTCGTGACTGTTGCAATTTGTGTAGACCCGATCGTCATTATTACTTCCGTTACTAAAATGTGTCGTTCTGTCCAATCTGTCTGCTTTGCCCCTGTCTTCGGTTCCTTCCGATTCTTCGACTTCTGCGACCAATTGCGTACGGTAGCTCGACGCATCGTGCAGACCAAAGCGTCCAGCATGCAAAGCGTTCGCGTTGCCACTCGTGTTTAATGTGGCATCTCCTATTTCGGAGGCCATTTGCGGGTCACGATAATAGATCCTTGCACCGTAAGATTTTCGCTCGTCGTCAATCTCGGCCATCGTGAAGTTTGGCAGTGCCATTGGAATGACATCGTATTCTGAAAGCATCACCACACCAGCTGCTGCAACCATGGGTGTAGAATCGTCATGCATTGCGTATGTAGACATTGTGGATTGTATGTACGTTTCTGGCAAGAGTGTCAACAAGTCTCCTTCTTTATCCGCGGTTCCTTCGACGGAACCAAACGCCCACCGAACCAAACGCATTGGTTCGTTGTGGTTGCGGCCAGCAAGTGTGATCGGTCCTAATACACCCTTCATGTTCATTACACATTCCTTTGTGGACCATGGGCTGAGTCCACCGAGAAGGGTGCAATTCAGCAGCGTGTCAAAGATTATACGAACGTCATCCATGTCCTTCTTAAGGCTGGCTCTAGAATCGAAACGCAATTCGGGTGTTCTTAAGGCTTGTATGGTGTTGTAACAGTAACTCGAAACGACCCATGATAATTGATCCGAGTGGATCTTGTTGTTGTCACGTCGACATCCCTGAGTCGACGCCCATGCCGCGCGCAAAGATGGCCATTCGTCGCCCTCGCTCCCACTCCATTGGATGCAGCGATCCACCGTTGCAAACGATCGGTCCGAGGTGGGACCCATCAATGCGATCTGCGCATTCCAATACCCGATGTCCATCGTATCCAAAATCTTTTTGGGGATGGGGGGACACGATGACGGCTGTGCAGCGGATGCTTCCCTTGAGAAGGTATCGTAACACTCAAACAGGGCTTGGTCGCTGTCTGACAACGAATCCATCGAGCCGTTAAAGTTGATATACCAAGCGTTAAATTGTGTATTAAGAAGATTGCATTTATCGACGATGGACATGTTTGGATCGGGTGGCTGGGCAGATGCTAACGCCACCAGCGTTGTAAACATCTTGCCCTCCATGGGCATGTGCTTAGACGGTAATACCCAAGTACCACCTTCTCCGTTTGACTGTACATCGTGTTTGGATCCTTTGATAATGGCAAATAGTTTTGCCTCTGCCAGATACTTCCGCTTTTCCGAACGCGTGTCTTCTCGTGTACGAAGCGACAACAGCTCGTTGGCTCCGGCAAGCAACACTCTTGGCTTCGGGAGCTTCAATGCCGCAATGGCATCCATTTCGGTCGCCACGCCAAAGCACACATAGGTTACGACGTTGTTGTTTGCCCTTGCCAGATTCGCAAGCGAGCGAGTTTCCCTTTCGGATGCAGCGACGTTGCACGGACCGATCCCAATGATTGTTGCCTTTTCCGATGCCGCGCCACATCCAATCGGTGCCGTTGGTGCCTGTGGTGGTGCCTTGGGAACGCTGTCCTTTGGGGCGGCAAGCGACAAGGACGACAAACTCACATCCAAATTTGCATTTTCGAAGAATTCCTTGTCTTCCTTCGCCTTGAGCGCGGTGTATTCGATGGGCGTAAGCATCTTGTACCTTCCCGAATCGGTGACAAAAGACGCGCCATCACTGGTACGAGACGATTCGGCAATCTCAATTTCCCCAGTATCCAAGCGGTATACCTTTTTCATCGGATAGTACCTCGCCGAACCAAGCTTTGCCGTGCTTCCATTGTCTAGTATCGCGATCATCACGTACGACTGGGAAGATGGCATATCGCTCGCAAACGCACCGCTTGTGGCGGTGCTTTGAGTGCCAGCGGTGTTTATGCTCGGTCCGTTAACAGTGCCGGGCGGGGAGGTCAAGTAGTCGTACCACGAGTTTGCGGCATCCGACAAGGAGTGAATTGACGAGACTGTCGTCATTTTTTACACTCTATACGTTTCTTCCTCAATATTGTCTCAACACCCCCTCTTCTTTCTCTCTCTTAGCGGTCACGCAAACACCTTATCGTTTTATCGTCTTCTCGTCATTCTCGCGATTGGCGCGATTTCATTAACAATATAGCCGCGGCGCATGTTGCTACCTCCGCATCTCTCTTCTCTTCAAGAAGCGCACATTGCAGGCGTGTAAGGCGAATCTCCACGTCGCGAGAAGAAGGAATAAGGTTAGATGTGGTTATTGGTGTGCCCACGTTGGTGGTAATTACCAATACAGCCGCGGCGCACGTTGCCGCGTCAACATCCCTGTTCTGTGCATAAAGTGCTTCTTGGAGATGCACAAGCTGCATCGTCACCTTTCGCTGACAAGGCAGGAGGGCAGGTTGGCCATTCTCCTCGCGGCGCAATCCATTCGCTGTAGCTGCCGCGCTGATCCCACAAAATGGCTCGGTCTCGGAAACTTCCTCCGACGAACTTGGCATGGCGTCGCTCTCGGATGGCACTGGCACCGGGTCTGTGGAGGACCCAGCAGCGGACCCAGCAGCGGACCCAGCAGCGGCAACACCACGCGCAACACTGTCACGGTGTTGCGCGTAGGCCCTCGCCGCCTCTATCGCCGTATTATACACTCCTATGTGAGTCGTCTTACCGCCATTAAAACGCGACGCGTAGAACTTGCCACACTTCTCTTGGACGCCCATATAGCCACTTTGACTTTTGCGGGATACGTAGAGACCGTCTTTTCGTATGGCGTGACTTCCAGATGGCATGCTCGTCGCCTCCAACCGCCCCGCCGCGTGCTTCGAGTAGGCCGCCGCCGCCTCAATTGCCGTGTCATAACGGCCGAGGGCATACGGCAAGCCATTAACCCACCGTGTCGCTCTGAACCTGCCATCTGGGCCCTTAGTAACGCCTTTATAGCCGGAGACATTCTTTCTCGATAAAAGGAGAGTGTTGCCGTCCGCGCTCGTCTCCACCGCCCCCGCCATCCCCTCTTCCTCTTCCTCTTCCTCCGTCTCCGCCGCCTCTTCCTCTACCTCTTCCTCTACCTCTTCCTCTTCCTCTTTCTCTTCCTCCATGGCCACAGCCCCCTCCATACCCCCCGCATCTCCCGCTGTGTACTCCGAGTAGGCAATCGCCGCCTCCAGTGCCGTGTCATACGTGCCGATGTAGACCAACTTGTGGTCTACCGATCGTCTCGCTTCGAACCTGTCACCGCGCGGCCTGACGCCGACATAGCCACTTTGATTCGTGCGGGATATATGCAGTCTGTGGCCACCAACCATTACCGTTTCCTCCGCGGCCACCCCATCTTCCTCCACGCCCAACGCGCCTCCCGCCACGTGCTTCGAGTAGGCCACCGCCGCCTCCAGTACCGTGTCATACGTGCCGACGTAGACCAACTTGCGGCCTACCATTCGTCTCGCCTCGAACCTGTCACCACGCGGCCTGACGCCGACGTAGCCACTTTGATTCGTGTGGGATAAATACAGTCTGTGGCCATCAACCATTTCTGTTTCCTCCGCGGTCGTCCCCACCGCCGCCTCTTCCTCGACGGCCACCTCTTCGTCCACGGCCGTGCTTACGGCCGTGCTTACCACCGTCTCCAAGACAGGTGAGACCACCCTCGTCGTCTCGACCGTCTGGACCGTCTCCACAGCCTCGTTCTCCGCTTCCTCCGCTTCTTCCTCTTCTTCCTCTTCTTCATCATCGTCTTCAACCACGACACGACGCTTTTTCCTATTCGCATCTTTCGTATAGTGCACAATCGTCTTTGTTTTCGCGCGTCTATTTGCCTCCGCCGTGCGTGCCTTGTCTGCCAAGATCTTTCTCCTATTCTTTCTTCTCAACCGCGCGCGTTTTGCTCGTTCGTTTTCCTCCTCATCTTCCTCTTCTTCGTCTTCCTCTTCATAGTCATCGTCGGTTCCAGCAGGCCATACGTCATCTTTAACAAGCCAAGAGTTCAAACTAACAGCACTCGAGCTGTCCGATTGATCGTCATCCTCATCGCCAACGAGTCTCTCTTCGACCTCTTTGTCCTGAGCCCTCTTTTCCCCCCTTTTCTTTGTCGCCTTTCTCGCACCACCCGTTGCCCCACCACCTGCCGCCTTACGCGAAACTGCTTTGTTATCCTTTGGGGCAAGCCCCAACGTTGTTAATGTAGTTATATGAACTATATTTGGATTGGTCATAGAAGCATTCGAACGACACTCATCCGTAACTTCAAAGTACCCGATATCGTTATCCAATGCCAACTCGTACAGGACGGTGTTGATGGACCCAAACGCGCCATGGTGATGCGCATGCGCCGTTGGTTTCCAGTTGTTTATGATCCTCTCTTGCACATTCAACACTAACGCTTTGATGCTGGCTTTCGCATTCTCCATGTCACGCCATAATTTGCAGTTGCGGTCGAGAAGGCGTTGATGAAGCGTGTTGAGCTGGTAAAAGGCCAGTGCCCTTTGCGTGCAGCACTTTCCAAGATGAAATCTGCCTCGATCAAACTCCCATATCTGTTCCTTCGATTGCGTACTCACACATGACTGCATATGCGCATTTATACGCAAACATTCGTGGCCTCCGCATATCCACTGGTCAGGGTCTCTGTTCAACATCCGAGTCACCGAAGCCGCGAACTCCCAACACTCGTTTTGACGCGAATAGCCAAGAAGATCGATTGCTTCTTCACACACTTCCTCGTTCTGGAAACAGGCATCGCATCGACCAACGACTACACGTCCCTTTTCCTTTTGTGAGTTCGTTGCCTTAACGACGCGCATACACCGTGCGTTCTCAAGAGCAGATCGAAACTCGGGTCGCCATTTGCTTGACAGCGCATGACTCAAGTGAAAATTGAGCTCGCTACACCACTGATGGGTTTCGGGTGGCGCCAGCAATTCCGTCTGCTTGGGGTGAATTCTTGTGCCGTTAAAGTTTTGGTTGCACTTTTCGATGTGAGCGCAAACAACTGCTAGTTTTTTATCCAGTGTCGTTTTCTCCCGAGTGTCCACATCGCCGGTGTTTGGTGGGTTCATGAAAGCTGCGTTGGATGTGGGTTGTCGATGTGGGATGTTTAGGTGGGATGTTTGTTGCCGTTTTGCTTCCATATTTGGAAGGTTATGGCCGCGGCCGGGTCGGCGCCCGGCCGCGGCCATAACCTCCCAAATATGGGCATATTGTGGCCATACAGCCCACGTCCACAGCCCACGTCCACAGCCCACGTCCACAGCCCACATCCACAGCCCACAACGCGGGAAAGTTGAGTTTGTTTGGCCGTTTTGGCCGTTTGTTTGGCCGTTTTGGCCGTTTTTTTTGGCTCAAAAATCACCCTAATGCCCACTGACTCATCAGCTCGACACCTAGCATTTTTGCCCCCTTTCGCTGTATGTCTTGATACTCTACACGCGATAATCCAAAGAAATCAGGCTCGACAACCAGCGGCCCCCCAGCGGCGTCGCCAATGTGCAATGAAAAGATCGGGAAACTCCCGCTCGGATGCACCACATCCGTTCTCTGCAAAGATACGGTATGGCATACATGTTGATTGTTTACTTGGAATGCGGTGTTGTTGAATAGTGGCACGGCAACTCGATCTATTGGCAACGAAGACTGGAACAAGGGCACTTGGCCGCGATAGGGGACGCATATCATCTTCAGGATAGTTTCTGTTTGTGAAAACGACACTCCGGGACGCGTTGGAGCGATCAGGAGAGCATCATCATTATTGCTGTCTCCGCATACATCAACAGTCCGGAACGCCAAGCGCAATTCTGCGGCTGGGGCGCCTGTGCTATTACCTCGCGGTGGCCGGAACCGACACTTCATCAGTCTCGCTAAAAGCTGTGCTGGTCGGATCCATCCGTGGGATTTTTGAACTGCGTAGTGTTTGGGATAGACAGCGCTGACTTTGAAAAACTCATCCTCGAGTGTGCTTTGACCATTGCGCTTCGACTCGGCGGCTCGCTTCGAGTCTTTCTGTAACCGCTTCGCAATCTTGGCACCAGCTTTCGACTTCCTTCGATCCGCTTTTTCGATTCGTCGCAGAACATCCACATCGCCTCGCATGTTGCGAGATTTTCAAGATGCTTGGATCGAGGAAGGACGAAGCCGGTATTCGCCGAATGCCTTCTGGAATTTTGGTCAGGACGACACTGTCGATGACTTTGCCGACTTCGCGGACGACTTTGCCGACGAATGGGATGACAAACTTGCAGATGCAAACCTGATCACACCTCTACCGTCTATTAAGACGTCACAGGAGCACAAGAGCAGGTATAGCGGTAGAGCCCGGCGACTCGGCCGCATTGGCAAGGCCGTTATTCGCGTTTTCGAGCCATTGCATTCATTATTTGCATTCACCATAAAGCAGTGTGGCCATCTTCTGCCGCAAAGCCCCCAAAGCCCCCAACGTTCAGTACAAGACATCAGAGCGCAAACACCGGTCATCCCAATGTCGCCGATGACGCCTGCCACACCTGCCAGAGAATCGTGTGAAGATTGGGACATTGATGCGACCAAGTTCTTTCAGAGCGTTTCGGAGACGGCTTGTCTGAATACGTGTTTTATGAGGCGAGGTCGGAAGCGAAGGGCGCGCCAATTTTTGGCGGAGTGTATTCGCAAGACTCGGGACGTCTACCTATTGCTCGTCGAGCGGCATATTCTATACGGGTCTGATATTTCGGTGAGCCACGACAGGAAGCAGATTCATCAACACGCATGCCATGATTTTATGGGTGTGCTCTTTGCTTGCATTGCCGTGTTAAGATATGTACTTTCAAACGAGCTATTGGAAGATCATGGCATCGACCAGCAAATGCGCGAGGTTCTAGCCGCTGTTCTTATTGTCGTCTACAAGGCAAAAGCGGATGTTCTTTTCGAGGGGAAGGATCATTTCTTCACCATCATCTTTGCGGCATTCCTTACATCCGACGAACGGTACAATAGTGGACATGGAATCAATCACGAGCACCTCAACAAGAACATCAGCATTCTAGAGGTGGAGCTTTTGAGACTCACTCCCTTCCATTCGTGCATGGAGTGTTCGCCACATGCGACGTTCGAATGGTCAATATATGGTCACACCCAGCGCGTGAATCATCCAATCTTAGACATCGAGCGTCTGCTAAGCGTCGGGTTCTTCTTTTACCATGCGGCAGCCGTTAACGATGAATCTGAGCAGCTAGAGGAGCTCAATACGATTTATGATGTAGTAATCATGGGCCAAGCCCTCGGAATGATCTCAATTGCCGCTGTCGGCTTACACGACGGCATGCCTGCAGCAGATGTCATGCGTGAGATTGAAACTGATCTAACCGACGGCTGGATTCCCACACCACGACCCGACGTGGTCAAGGTCTGCGCGGCTCACTTTGTGCGCATTGCTCACTTTGGACTAGTCTCCAACCCTGGGAACCTCAGATTTGGCGCATACGCAAACACAAAGCACGCGTGGTATGGACTGGTGAGTTTGGAGATGGTTGCCAAGCTATCGAATTTGTTTGGGATGGTAGAGTATTTGACCTGATCTGACACAGAAAATCTGAAAACATGAGACATGGCGCCGTCGTGAGCGACCACATAGGCACATAGGCACATAGGCACATAGGCACATAGGCAGCACATGCTTGGCCTTTTGTCGCGTCACAATTTTTCATTTTTCGGTAGTTTGGCCGCGGTTTGGCCGCGGTTTGGCCGCAAAATGCGCTCACTACAGCGCTTACGACAGCAAATGCCGGAATAATACGCGCTTGGCCTTTTGTCACGCGCAGATGTCTGTTTCTTCGGGCCGGTTGGCCGCGGTTTGGCCGCAAAATGCGCTCACAACAGCGCTTACGACAGCAAATGCCGGAATAATACGCGCTTGGCCTTTTGTCACGCGCAAATGTCTGTTTCTTCGGGCGGGTTGGCCGCGAATTATCCGCGGTTTGGCCGCGAATTGCGCTCACGACAGCGCTTACGACAGAAAATGCCGGAAAAAATTTCATCTTTTTACTGCGGGCAGTTTGGTCGCGGGTTGGTCGCGGGTTGGTCGCAGGCTGGTCGCAGGCTGTCCGTGGCTTGGCGCTCAAGAGCGCGGTCGGTGCTTGTCGGTGCTGATAACGGTTCGACGCTAGTTCCGACCATTTGCAGGGTGCTTGTCGATCGGCAAAAGACCGGCGTCCTAACCGCGTCAATATACTTTCCAAATATGTACTCTGCGAACCCAACACGCCAGAAACTTCATGATGACGCGGTTGCGGTCTTTGCCGCGCACAAAGAACAAGCGCGTGCATCGTTCAAACGTGCACGTGACAATGCGGAAAAGGCAGAAAAGCAGAAGCGAGATGCTTTTCCTGTCAGTAAGAGAAACAAAGGGCGTATGATTCCACCACAACGTCCGACTTCCATCCTCTTGAACGCTTCGACGATCTATCCTAGCCGTGCGGAGACGCATGCGATTCCACCTTCGCCACAATCGGACAAGACTGCTCAACCCACTCAGACGAAGAAACACAATTCGGACAACCTACCATCGGAGTGCTTGGAAACGCTTGCGCAACTAGAGAAGGCTGAATTCGTGATGCGTGATAAGAATGGTGTGTACCGCCAACCGATGAAGCATCAACTTCAGGCGGTTGGTGCATTCGAGGATGAATGTCGCAGACTCGAAAAACTCGATAGGGATAACTGGCAAGCGTCATACCTGCTTGCGCACGAGGCTGGTCTTGGGAAGACGGCAACGTCTTTGATGATGGTCTCGATGGCAAAGAAGAATCCACTCCGACCATTTCCTCATACGCTTGTGATTGTTCCGTCGTGTGTCAGAGACCATTGGTGTTCGGAGGCGATGTCGTGGTTGGGTGTCGCTTCCGAAGACATCTTGAGCACAACGGCGCTGAAGGATCTTACGCGTGATGCCATCGAGCGTGCCAAGATTATTATCGTCTCCGAAGGGCTAGTGGTATCCGCTCACAGATCAGAATATGGCTTTCGAAAGGTTGAAAAGGCGTATTATGAGGCAATCAATGGGCAGTATAAGAGATATGAAAACAAGAAGGCAACACTCCATCCACTTTTCAAAGGATACGATGTTGTCATTGTTGACGAGGTACATCGCGAACGAAACGACACGACTGCGCGATGCGACGCCGTCATGCAAATCTGCCGACTTTCACAGCGGCGAATTGGTTTAACCGGGACGCCAATTGTCAATTCCGAGGTCGATTATGCAGGCATATGCTTGGCATTGCAATACACGTCGACCTTCCCCAATTTTCGGTTGCGTTGCAGTTGGAACGACGGTACGCCAGGTAAGTTGGCTGAAGCGACATCGATTGCGTTTCGACAGCCTTGCTATTACAGCCGCGAAAAGGAAAGCGTTCTTAACTTGCCACCTTTGAAGCGCGAAGCCATCAATTTCGAAGTCAATGTGCCACTCCAATACGTCAAGAGGTATAATCGCGCACTCAGCCTCGCGCGTGCAACAAACAAGAGAATCAAGGACAATTATAGGAATGGCATCGAACAGAACGATGGTGATAGGGCCAAGCTTATCGCTCTTCAACAGAAACTACAAAAGTTCACCATCTCACCATTGTTGGCCATACAGAGAAATGGCGCCGAAATATTCAACGACTCGGTAGCTAAAATTGTCAAGGCAGAGAAGGACGAGAGGCATGCGGCAAAGAGGGAAGCAAAGGAGAAGGCGGAGGCAACCAAGAATGACGAGGACGGCGACTTTGGGGACTTGGAAGAGGAAGTCGAAGAGGAAGAGTCAGTGAATGGGGGTGAGGAGGACGACGAGTGTGACGAGGGCGATAACAATGAAGACGATGAGAAAGAGATTGACGAGCCCAGACAGATTGAGGATATGAAAGAGGCCAAGAAGGTGGCAACTGTGAAGGGGGTCATGGGGATGGAAGGTATGGAAGGGATGGAAGGCTCGTTGTATGAAGAGGCGATCCGCCCAGACAATCGGACAAACATGCTGCCTGCCCTCTGCGAGGAGATCAAGAACCTTCGACAGAAGAAGCACCGGTTGATCATATGCGCATGTGAGCACGTGACGGCATTGAAATTGGCGGCTTTGTACATACACCAAACACACGGCAACGAGTTTGGTAATATTCACTTGTACCACGGTGGACTTAGCCCCAAACTCCGCCGCTCGTCCATCGACAACTTTCTCGGTGCCCAAAATGCCATACTCTTCCTGAGTATCAAGGCAGGAGGGGTAGGCTTACATTTGGTTCCAGGATGCGAAGCTATGGTGTTCTTTGGTGCTGTCTCGTATGCCCCAGCACACCTATATCAATGCATGAAACGTATTCATCGAATGGGACAGAGATCTCCGATTACCGGAAGAGTTGAAATCAAGCACCTAGTGGCGTACGGATCCATAGACGCCGCGATCTATGATATGCACAGCGACAAATTGGCGATGGCAGACTGTTATGTGGACGGCAAGGATATCAAGACCAACAACAGAAATGGGATGTGGCGGCGCGCCAGTAAATTGGTTGAGGCGACAATGCCGTTAGAAGTCCAGGATACTTATGGCAATTTTCCTCCTATGCCACAACACTCTGTTAATTCGAACAACACTCGGAAGTTGTTTACACTGGTTGATGGCGTTCCGACGAGGGGGGTCGTTTGATGAGCTTGTTCTTTTGTGTTGGTTGGTGCTATGGGTGTTGTGGGTGAGCGAAGCGCTAGTTGGTGAAATAAGATCCCATCTTGCATTATAAAGTAAGCGTGTCACCAATACACGCAAAATTGAGATGCCACCGTCTCATCAAATCGAGCCTCTGCCCCATTGCATGCATCGACTTTTGAGATTGAAAACACCAGAGAAAAGGGAGTGGGTGAATGGCGATAATGTGGGAGATGGAGAATTGGAAGATACAGGAGCTGGCATAGGTTGCTCACCTCCCACGCCAGCACCTCCTTCGAACGACGCCTTGCGCAAATGCGTGGACTCGCCCACGGCCACACAACTTCAAAAGGAAGCGCTGGGATGTGATTCACATTTGGTTCGAAGGCACCAGGAGGTCACCAAGAAAATTGCAGAATTGCTTGGAAAGAAACGAGGTGTGGTATCGGGTCTTCCGTTGATGCCAGGACTCTCCAATCGTCCCAGTGAGCGCATACTGGCCTTAAATACACATACTGCTGCAGGCCAAGCTCATTGGTGGCTCAACTGGCTGTCCAAGACACCCGCAAGCAAGCGAGATTCAAGAATCACTCGCACCGATGCAAACGGACGGGACCGTCGTTTTCAGTATCGGATTGCTGGTGAGCCCTCGCGCGCCTTTGATTGGTGGCCCACTGGAGCGCAATGGGGCGTTGAAAAAGGCAAAATTAACGCTTTCTTACACTATGGCGTGACTGTCCACATCAATACGCACGGTGTGCAGCCAAGCATAAACCGATACGTAGAACCTACAATCGATGCGCAGGTCACCGCGCATAGCACCTCCATATTTATAGAGGCCGAAGCCGCAACACACGAGATCGCGCCTGCTGTATTTGCGGCAACTCTTGTGCATAGTGCCGATGATTACGAGGCGGCCAGGCATTTGAATCCAGCATCAGAGCTGTGTGTGACTGGAGATGCTATTTCGCCAGAGGTGGCGGTTGCGTCTGGCGCGTCCAAACGCGTAAGCGCATCGGTTGTCATCTCGCAAATTCACACCTTCACCCTGCACGACATGCTGAGAGCGTACAGTGCAGCATCTCCCGAAGAGAATCTGGCAGCTGCGCGTGCCTCCATAAAGGACGCTGTTAAGGAAACAATTGGCGTCAAGGTAAAAAAGTTGGCAGATTTGAGCATCCTCAAGCTCAACATGTCGCCATCCACAATTGCCTTTGTGCCTCACCTCGAAGAAGACGGTGGTGAGTTTGGCGATTTGGGCGAAGAAGACGAGGATGGGGAGTGGATATTAAACGGTCACAGCTTTTACACGCGGCGTTTCGATCCTGTTGCTGGCGTGCCCAGACTACTTGATTACGATAATCGCGTTTGCAAACGTTTGGACACAACAGAGTCCGCTGTGAATAATTGCAGTCGTGTGCTAATGTCGTCGATTCTTCTGGCATCTGTCAAGGCTCAATTCCCGGCGGCACACGGTCTTGTGTTGGAAGCAATGCTCGAAGTACCAGATTTTGCATTGTCGTTTGAATCTGCTTGGAATTCGCTGGCATTGGACACGTTTTCTGCTGCATATCTGAAGACCTTCCAACATTCGCGCATCGAGCGCGAGCCGTTACCAAAGACGATGTTTGGGGAGACAATCGATGACTTTGCAACGCTCACACAAGACGCGCGCAAACTGGGAATCCAATCCGCATTGGAAAAAGCGGAATACTCAAGGCTGGTTTGTCACATCCTGGAAGCCCGGCAAGGTGCCAAAGGTTTGGGCATCGAGGGAGTAACGGACATTTCGGCGCACACGGATGCGCAAGCCGAGGCGCTTTGCGAGCACCGAATCCGATTGGCCCAGAGAGTGCAAAAGGCGGCAAGGTCTCAGAATCTTAAATCTTAGAGGTTTGTGGGATAAAGATATTACGGGTTTTAGTAAGTAGAAACGTTCTAAACCGAACCACGTGTTTGCGTACCCCGGGCCCATGCAAAGTGTGGAGTAAAGAACGATTGAACCATTTTGGTTTGGAACCGAGGCTGATCTCGAGGCACGGCCATACACCGGCGAGCGGATATCATGGCATCGGCTTTTGATCAAATGAGGTCATTCATGGACCCTAATCATCGGATCTTCCATCAATGCCAGAGCAACGAATGTGAAGTACAGCGGAAGTTTGGGGGAAGGCATCGTGGAAGGGTTGACGGCAGAGGATCTGCCGCGCTTCTACAACAATGTGACGGTCCTTGCGGGTTCTTCTATCATTGGGTTTGCGAGCGACCAGGGAAGCAACCAGACCAGGAAAGATGGCTTTGTCGTAAATGCCATGCAATGGAAACTACCGATGACGTTCAGCCGCGATGGACCCCGACGGCCGACTCCGTTGAAACGTTTCTGTGCACAATTTGCTTAAACGATATACCCGAGACCCAACGCGCGCCACCGCTTCTGGATCGTGAAGGCCTTCCATGCGAGGGGGGGTGCACTGTTAATGTTTGTGCATTCTGCATGTTCTTTTACATCAAGAGCGCTTTATTGGAAGAAAGTGCATTTCCAACGTGCACTATATGCAGGAAGGAAAGGTACGGTATGCTACAGAAAGATGGAGAGCACGTCGCATTTCCACCGCCATTAGCGCCGTCGCGCTCGTCGGGGCAATTGGCGGATTACGACAGTCAAGACGAAGAGGATGAAGAGGACGAAGAGAACGAGACTCGTCTTCAAGACCGGATTGGAACGAGACAGGCGGAGGATGATTCGGACTATGATCCAAATGAGAGGTGATGGGTTGTGATGGTAGCGACCGTGGGTTTTTGTAGTAAGTACAGAAGATACTAAACAATCTTAGATGAAAAAAGCAATATTGCCGATTTGAAGCCATCAAATCCCGAGGCTTTCAGCATTACCTTTGGTTGTTGTGACGATGACAGGCTGAAAACAACCCACTCTCCCGTGTGCTCAATGAGAGCAAGTCTTGCAACGCCAGGCATAACATCTCTGCGTGTTTCGAGAAACGGAAGTTCCACACGACCTTGGAACGAGTCGTGCTTCCGCACAGAATGTGAATCGCGACACAACTGGATTGCAACACCAGATAATAAGGCGCATATCTTGTGGATAACATCTTCATCCTTCTCATAGGACCACTTGCATCCACGCAACGCGCAATCGTGGGCGTCGCCGAGGATACTGGAATACTGCTCGGTCGCTTGTTTGTTGGATTCTCTCGACAGAAGCAATGTTCTCCGTACTCCGACGACGGTACGAGGCAATCGGAAAGAGAGAATCAGGTCTCGCAACACCTGTTGGCCACTTTCGCTCTCGCCACATTCGGCAATGGAGGAGAGTCGCTCGTCTTCGTTTGTGTTTACTGTCTTCATAAAGTCGACAACCCCAAGGCTCAGGAAATCGCGTTCTCCATCAAAAGGCGATGACGATGGCGATTGAGCGGAACAAAGCAATGCGGCCATCAGTGACTGCGCGGAGCATCGAAAGAATATGCTGCCATACCTTTTAAAATCGGACAGTAATGCCTCTTTGCCACGTGCGTTTATGTGTTGTATACATAGCTGGCATATCTGCCCAGGGATGTGTGATACAGACGCTGTTGCATTCACACTCGCATCGCAGAATGTGCCATTCGCTACGCGCATTGCTGCGTCAATCGTGCCTTCCTCCCATTTTGAAATCTCGTTTTTGGTCGTGGTCGTTGTGCCATTGGAAAAGGTAAAAGTCGTACTCTTCAACGAGGGCGATGCAATGCATAGGAGAACAAAAAGTAATGCGAGTGATGTCTCGTAACTTTGAAAATCTTCATGTGTGTCAGAATTGCTGTGATTGATTGCGATGCGGCGATATAAGGCAACACCAGCGCACGTGAGGCTCATCCTCGCTTCGTTTGTTGCTTCTTCTCCACGGAGAAGTGCGTCGCGTATCAAAAGCATAGAATCAAGAGCCCTTTTATGATCGGCCACTGCCAAAGGAGTAGATAAATCGGTACCCTGAAACTTTCGTCTTACTCCACGCGCGAGTTTTTCAATGTCAGGTGTGATACTTTTGTCGTTTGGACCAGAACCGGTCGGCACACTTGACATCCGACCAACACGGCCGTGATCGTCCGACGAGGAGGACGATGACATCGCTAAATAACATCTGGTTTACTAAAAACACCCGCACATTGACACCAGAAGAGTGGTTTAGCGGCAACTTGATAGCAAAAATGTCTGGTGTGAAGGCGAACGCAAAACGCAAACACGAGGAGACAAGCGAACGCAAATACTTGCATGGTAGAGACTCGCCTTCCATGTATATTCAAACAAGCACCCCGCCAAAAGCATCAAAAGCATCAAAAGCATCAAAAGCATCAAAAGCACCAAAACAAACCAAGCAGACAACGCTGGAGGCTACATTGAAAGTAGCCCCCGTTGCTTCCACTGTTGTTATCGACAAGAAACTCCCGTTGAAGCCAGAGGAGATCAAAGGTAAAGCCGTCGTCGACCTCTTCTGCGGTCTGGGTGGGTTCTCCCAGGGTGCTGTGGATGCTGGACACACGGTCGTTCTCTGTGTCGATTCGTGGTCGGAAGTGTTGCGCGCGCACGCTGCCAACCATCCACACGCTGTCCACGTGCAGATGGAACTGGGCGACGAGAACGAGTCTCGGTTGGTTCAGCTCATCGAAAAGTATGTGCCGCCTGGTGTGGAATGGCATCTTCATGGGTCACCTCCATGTCAGAAACTGTCTCGCATACGCGCGATAAGCAACGGCATTAATCCCGAGATGGGACTGGAGCTTGTGTCCTGGTACGTGAGACTTACAGAACGCCTCAAGCCGACAACATGGACAATGGAACAGGTATCTGCTCCTGAACTTCGCGGGATGTTTCAATATGTTCAATACATGCGACCGGAAACTTTTGATTGGCAACATTGTTGGATGGAACTGTACGGCGTGCCACAAACACGACACCGTGCACTCGCAGGATCACCTTCGATCATTGAGCGACTAAGACATGACAAGTCATTGCGCGCAGACGCTCCTCTCGTGACAGATGTGTTAGTCGGCGCGCACAAACCTCCAAAGGAAGCTGTTTATTTACGCGCGAGCATTGGTATGACTCCTAAGAATGGAAGCACCGGCCGCCAGGGTGATGTCAAGCCGATCGATACGGTTGCATACACATGCACATCGCGCCACCCACACGCTTGGCTAGACAAGAACTATTGTCATATACGAGAGCTCAATCCTCAAGAACAGCTCATTCTTCAATCGTTTTCGCCTGACGTGTACCTCCCGGACAAGATTAATGATGCCATTACGGCTATTGGAAATGCGATCCCGCCGTTGTTTGTCAAGAAAATAATGCGTGTTTGATGATTCGCATGTGTGTAGATGTATGGGTGTGTTTTCTGCAAACAAGTCTCTCTTGGACGTGGCCCACACGCTTCCTACACCACCACCCGCTCGCTCCCCCGCTCGTTCCCCCGCTCGTTCCCCCGCTCGTTTCCCCGCTCGTTCACCCGCTCGTTCACCCGCTCGTTTGCCTGCTCGTTCACCAAAGCGACAACAATTTTCTTGTGGGTAAATTGTTGCGGCTTTGATGAGGTTGCTCTTTTGGGACGATGATGAGTAGAAAGTAACTCACACAGCGCAGAATTGACAACCATTGGGTTCTTTGGACGGCGCGACATGACAACTGACATACCAATCGTCACATTCAAGAGACACTCCTTCATAGCGACGGATCGATAGATCGATGGATCGATCCATCGATTACCTCAATCGACCTCCTCCAAAGTGTAAGAGTTGTGAAGCCCAAACCAACCAAACAACTGATATAACGTTTCCGCTTGGCACATATATCTTTGCATTCGCATGAGTCTCCATGCAACCACCCGATGATTGTCCATTTCAGAAGCGGTGGGGTCAGTAGGCATACACATGAGAGTATTGATATCATAGATTATTCGATCCAAAAAACCAACAGCTCGGTCAATTCTCCCTTGTCGCCAAATCGAGACAACGGTGGCTAATTCCCATTCTCCGATGCGAATCTTGAGTTCTTCGAGGTTGGAAATCACGCGTCTGCTCAAAGCGATCAGATCTTCTAATGTCACTCTTCCTGTCATAGGAGGTAAAGCGCCAGTGTACAAATTATCTCTTGTGGAAGCGTCAGCATCCCATGGCAGACTGCTCCTCTCGTACATGCGGTTGAATTCCCTGACTAACGTACCGTCAGCAGGATACACTGGGGCCATCCATCCGCGAATCTCTTGTTCGCCACTTACCTCACCCATCGAGGGTAAATGCGATGTCGGCTGTGGCATCGGCTGTGGCGTCGGCTGTGGCGTCGGTAGTGGCGTCGGGTATGGAGGCAACGGTGACGAGAGTGGCATCGGTGGCGGTGGCCACTGCTGTCTTCGATTTACAATTCGTACAATATGAACTTGATGGTTGTCATCCGCACTGCTAACCGCATCGTAATCGTCTTTAAGCTTATTGCACAGCTTAAGATAGGCATCTTCGCTGATCAAATCGGTTTGGTCATAGAGCCAATTCATCATCGCCTTCAAAGTTTCCGTGTCGGTGGAGCCACACGCATTCATGTTGACATGCGCGGTGTTTGTAGTTTCTGTGCTTGTAGGGGTTGTTTGCTCGTGGCGCATGATGGGATCAACATCAGCATCAAGAGACAGTGGTCTTAGAGGACTTGTATGTGTTGAAATCGACCGATGGGATACGCGACGGGCACTGGGCGGTCGGGCATGGGGCGGTGGGGGCGGTAGATCAACATCTGCTTCGATTGCTGGCCGACGGCGAGGGGGAGTGATGAATCCGTGGTCGCGAACACGACGAGTTGCCGCAACGCGCGTTAGACGGGGATCTAAAGTCATCAATATATGACGGACAGCTCTTGCAATTTCGGCCATACCCGCCGCCCCTGAGCCCTCTGCGCGCACTTCCGCCTCCTCTGCCTCCGTCGCCACCCCCTCCGCCTCCTCTGCCTCCTCTGCCTCCTCTGCCTCTTCCGCCTCCTCTGCCTCTTCCGCCTCCTCTGCCTCCTCTGGCTCATCGCCGTCTTCGTTGATGGCACGGGTTTCCACAAACGTGAGCAAGTCCCTCCCGCTCAATAAATGGCGTTGTCTGGCCCTCACTGCCGCGTCCATCGCCCATATCTCGTCACGCGCCTCGCGTGCCTGCCGCATGCCCTCCATGCGGGCGCGCGTCGCCTCGACCCGACGGTCGTGTGCGCCCGCCCCCGCCTCGGTGTGATCTGGCAGACTACTAGCTGGACTGCGCAACGTTTCCCAATTTCTTATCTCCCTTCCCAATGGTGGTTCATTCTCGTATGCAGACGAGTATCGCGGTTGCATCCTACGAAGTGTAGTCCAGTCTCGCGAAGAAGGGGAGCTGGCAATTCGCGGTTGATCGGACATAACAGCCTAAGCTCCGGTCTTTGACTGCGAGTGTGCGACGCCGGGTATTTGAAACCTCTTCGCTTCTATACCGTCAATTCTCACACTTATCACAAAGTTCCGTCGTGCGAGTAGCGCGACAACTTGCGCAACGACAGGTGGGGGATGGGGGATGGGGGGCGGTGGGGGGGACGGGGGGATGGAGGAATGGGGGTATTTAAATTGTGTTTGTATGTGATGACCTCCCTCACACCCCACATACCACGGTCTATTTTACATTCCGAGATCATATGACGAGGATACTAGATGCTGGCGCACCTGTGCAACTGTATCCGGTCGCATATCCCGAAATCTCCTAGAAAATTCCTTGGTACAAGCAACTGTCAAAGACGCCAGAAAGGGCTCCAGGTTGTCAGACGGCAAACGACAGAGTCGCCTCATAAACGGTTCGTAACCAAGAGTGTGCTCGAATTCTTCATCGGCAAAGTCGAGAATATCAGCGCCCGCGTGGAACATACGAAAGTCTTGCGAGTACATCCTATTCCGCAAGCGCCGTTTAAGTTGCGCGATGAATATATGTGTTGCCGCATCCTTGGTATTTTCTATCCTTCTGGCCATCCGAATACGTTCTTCCGCTCTGTCTGCATGCAGCATAGATGATGCTGCATCCATTCTTTTGTTGGCATTCCCTTCCGGAATCGCATTTATCGAACCTGTCTCGTCCCTTGTTGTTTCCATTTCCATATTTACATCTTCTGTGTGGGATGGACCGTCTGGGACAGCCTGTGCAGCTTCTGCGGAAACTTGCTCCATAGTGTCGACGGCTGTCATCATGCCTTGAATAGTAGGCCAAATACCCTTATTGTGATTCTTATCCTTGAGCAGCTGCATAAGAGCCTCGTTTTCATTACGGTAGTCCTCGCAGAACAATTTTGCAATCACGTTCATTTTGGTGACGACACACCAGCTATTGAAATCGGTAAAGCTTTCCAAATCGAACCACTTGGTGGTTCCATTAGAGAACATCACGCGACATGGTTTGCCACCAGGGGGCCATGGTATCTGCTTGTGAGTTACTCTCCCCAAATGTGCGTTATCGTCCGTCTCGTTGATTTTGATTTGAAGCCAGTCGCCGACGTGGACATCTTTCAACAGATCTCTTGTTCTCTGCACAATCCGCGTTTCGGGATGCAACGAATCTTCTGCCATATCAACCTCATGACCATGGGCATCCGAGTCGCCGTCTATCGACACACACGCCTCTGCTGTCGAGAGGTGTATCGGGGAAGGTGGCGCCTCTGCAGGCCACACCTTCCCCGATACCCCTTTCGATGGCAGATGTAAAAGTCGATTGAGCTTGATGATTACAGGCGGTCCATAGAACTCTTCCTTTCCGTTGCCGTCTTCGTTGAGCCGCCGAACACGGACATTGTATTGGCCTGGCCGCGTATCCGATGAACATCCGAGTGTGTTCAGCACACAGAACACGTTGAAATCATGCACAGTAAAATTGGAGAATTTCGGTGGGCATTCAGATTGCGATGTGATTCCATTAGTTGCCATAACACGATGAAACCCCTCGACGTCAACTTGTAACTTGTCCCATGTACGTTGGACGATGTCTGCACTCATGACATCGTAATATTCCGATATGTCTGCATTCGCTAGAATGGCCTTTGGAGCATCCGCCGTTTCTCCAGTGACGACTGATCGGCGTGGCATGACACGAGCGCCGGTGTATGGCAGTGTAGCAAGAGCGTACGCAGAAGCGCTCTTCGTCCACACAGAGAGAACGCAAACAGGATTTGGATACTATATATGGAATGTGAGTCCTTAGACGTGGGCCCAAAGTAGGTAATGCCTGTTTAGGAAGGTCGATATAGTGCCGAATACGGCGCCTATACCCCCCCCCTGGGCGCCACCGTTACACCCCACATTCGCCACAACAACGCCAGACGAAATGATGCAGAAAGACAGAGCTGTCGGTGCCCGGCGTTTCTGCGATGCGACGCAATCGACAGCGCAATTGGCATCGAAAGAAAGCGAGGCTGCAGAAGCTCTGATAGCGCTGTATTATCCACAGACTCCACGGTTGGCCCCAATAGTTGCAGCGTTGGTGTCAGTACCAGAGGATATGTTGCTTCCAAGCCCACTATTGTGCGCACACGCCAAAACGACAAAGCCACCCAACTATCTGTTGTCTCCACCCTTGCATCGGAAGCCAGCAGTACGAACTCGCGTCCTGGCCCGTATTATTGACACTGCCCGATCCCGAGCTAACGAATAGTGAAGATAACAGAGATCACGCTTGATGAAATTTAGTAACGTGGTGCGTTTTGTGTGGTGATTAAATAAGGTGGTGGTACCGATAGGGTAATTAGTACACAGACGAGTTAAAATGAGTCTACCGGCTTTAAACCTTAAACGAGGAGCGCCAGAACCCGGCGACGACTTTGAGACGCTTCTTGAGGCTGTATCGTACTTGCTGAGAGCTTATCTTAACGAATGGGCTACGAATACGGAGGATATGCCAGATTTGAATGGGGATATGCCAGATTTGATCGGAGACCAAGATGTGTTCCAAGACGAGGTTAAGGAAAGCGAGAGATTTTTGAAACACGCGGTTGGCTCTGAGTATTACAAGCACATCCAGGAGTGTATCAAAGAGAGCAGTGACTACATTGTGCTCATCGACTTCAGATTGTTCAAAAGAAGAGCGCATATAAGGTCGTCGTGGGGACAGTATCGAGACGCAGAAGAAGTGACGAGCCCTGAGGATGTGGAAAAGCGCGAAAAGATTCTTGCAATGCTTACATTAGAGAAGGTGATACCAAAGTGGATCAGATTTCGTGCCGAAGCCTGCTTAAAGAGTTACAAAGAAGACAAAGACAACAAGTTCATAGGAGGCGAGGGACTGGACTATGGGATCTCTGAAGAGGCTTACTATAAGGGAGAGATGGGGCTGGCGGGTAGTGTAGAAGGAAATGCACAGGAGTATTAAAATGGTGTTCACGAATTTACACAACAAACGCAGGATAAACCGTGCCTTTTCACGCTGACTTTATTGTTCACCTCACACACCCGCCTCCAACAGCCCGGCACGCTCTTCTGCCTTTGTCTTCTTCTTCTTTGATGTAGGTACCGATGGCGCATTCTGTGCAAACATATGCGCCTCCTCCGCCTCGCGATATCCAGCCTCGACGCGCTCGGCCTCTGCTTTGACCGCAGAAGCTGGTGGTTCTGGGGGAATATCCGCCTCCACCATCGACAAGAGCTCTGCCTCGAGGTCTTCCTCGTCAATGTCCAATGAGGCTCCATTGGCAAATTCGGCCATTGCCGCTCCAAGATCACCGACAATATCCCTGACTTCCGCGGCGTCATCAATCGCAGATTCCGCGCGCTCGAGAGCTTTGCCGTCCTTCTTCATTGATTTTGAAGTGCTCGCAAGTGCATTTGTAAGCTCTTTTTGTACATGTGCCGTAGCAAGCAGATCACATTGTTGTTCGACGGCGTCGAGGGCAGAGCAATTGCTGCTAATTTGAACGTCGACCGCACGTGCCTTTTTGAGGGCGCGGAGGGCTTGGGCCTTCTGTCCCGACTTTTGTAATTGCAGTGCAAGTCGACGTTGTTCCAATGCTCTCTTTTCCAAGCTTTCAATACGTGCTCTCATAACTGCCGCGGCCTGTTCCAGCTTGCTTACCGGATCCGAATGACTCTTCTTGGATCCCGCCAATCCAAATATGGCTCTTTTGAGAGAGGAATCGGCAGAGGTGGGCACTGTCGACTCATGAACTGCTGACATTTCACCCATTGCGGATGCAGTCGCCGAAACCGTCTCCGCCAAATTATGGAAGCTGTTATGCTGCTGTTCGCTTCGACGGCCCGATCGCGTAATCATACGCAAGAAAGAAGCAAAGCACCCTGGAGATACTCCATTATGCTTGTCTTGTGCTTGCCTAACAATCGTATCGATTTCCTTGCTCAGCTTTCTGTGTTCTTCCTTTCGCATCTTTAGCTGTTTCCTTTTTTCGTCGACGGTAAACACAACGCTCATTTCGACAATTGTATCAATCACTCATAAACACATCACCAACTCTCTAGCGGCCGCGTTCGGCGCGATCCGACGCTCGCCTTATTCGTAATCGCGTGCTGTTCCCACTAGATGTTTCGGAAGCGTCCTCCGCCTCCTCGGTTTCGCCGGCATCTCCAACGTCTTTGGCGTCCACAGCATCCGCACCGTCCCCAGACGATTGCAAACTGCCTGTTGTCACATCTGGTTTCTTGTCGCAAGAAACACCACCACTTTGCAAGGACATCCCGGGGGACAACGAAGAATTGGCTCTCGAGGCCGATAGCTCCGCAAATGCCAGTGTGAGCGCTTCGTTGGATAACTCGGCGCCGTTTCTAAATACAGCAGCAAACACTTCGTCCAAAGTAAACGTTTTCGTATCGATGCCAATAAGAACACGGTGTTTGAGCTGCGGAATATCTTGGAGAGCGGCAATGAAAGCACGAGATTGTGCAATCTGAGTTTTCGTGGTATTCGTCGCCAGGCGCAAGTCGGCGCATGCTGCGGTGAGTGACGAGCTCGCGGTGCTCGCAAGATTGGTGCCAATACCCAAAACCTCTTCCGAATGTGCCTGCATAAGACTTTCGAGAGCAAGTCGGTCAGTTGCGGCTCTTGCCTTTCTGAGTGCACGGAGCTTAAGCGATTCCGCTGCCAATGCGTCGCACGTGTGCGAGAGCTGTGTGAGGGAGGAGTAGAATACAGACTCCCGCGCCTCAATCGCCTCGCGAGACGTCTCCAGTGTCGCGTCACCACCCACAGAGTGTGCCATATGACGCGCCGTATTGAGCACTCCAGAGTGTAGCTGCAGTAAGGCGCGCCACGCGTCCGCTTCTCGCATTAGCAATTGGACGACCGGTGGAAGCTGGGGCAATATCGAGGTCATAGACGCTGCGTGAGACTGTGTGTGGCTAAATGGCGGATTCGGCGGATTCGGTGGATTCGCCAGATTTGGCGGATTTGGCGGATTCGGCGGGGGATCGCTAGGCAGAGGCGGGAGCATTTTGTCGATTTGTCGATTTGCAATACCCCGGCGATTTTTGGCCGTTCTTGTCGGCCTCCCAACCTCCACACAAAATCGATCAAATGGATTCGATCAAGTCCCCTTTGTTTGCGAATAGCGTGGCGATGACGCCATTTGACCCGCTCCCCTTGGATTGCATACTAAAAATACTTCAGGTTCTCCTCGAGCCAGAGTATAAATTACAGGCAAACCATAGGACGTCTAACACGAGCAATCGGTTTGGCGACTGCTTCACGAATTCTGCTCCGATTGGATGGCGATCGAGCCTATATGCAACAGCTCGTCACATTGTAAACTTGGCGTCTGCACACAGAAATCTCAAAGCTCTTGTATTGGTCGACGAGGACGTGGTTTCCGAACTGCATATGAGGTGCAATGCAAACACGTTCCCAATGCCAATGGCGCCTCTCTTCTGCAATCCAGACAACAGGATAATACAACACAAGTCACTCCTTCTCGATTCGAGGCATCACATTAAGAAGAATGGTCGAATGCTGCGGGCACTTAGCATGTGTCAAAATGCCATGGCCTTGCACTGCGCCGGAAAGCACTGCCAGCGCGCACGAGACGATGTTGCAAGTGCTGTCGGCGTTTCCACAAAAGGGATTGTCAGTGATCCTGTTTATGCCATGAACAGTTCGGCGGATGGACGGTACGCATACGTACTTACCTCTCCTCTGGTTAATAACCAATTGACGACAGGTTCAATGCTGGTATTACAACGCGTCAACACGAAAGGCAATTGCGTTCGGGCAAGCGACGAGTACACATTCGACAGCAACGAGATCGAGGATTTGGACTGGGGTCAATTGGTTGGTTCCACACAAGAAAAACGCGCTCCTGTAAAACGGATGTGGATTGGTGTCTTTGCCACTTCACCCAATGGAGATTTGTGCGTTTATGGCACCTACCGCGCCGCAATGCCAAATGTGGAAATGCCCATTTTAGAGGACGAGGAGAGGTATCAGGAGTATCTGGCAGAGCTTCGTATTTCTTTGTCGTGGGTAGTGATCATCTACCAACCAACCCCACGTGGGATGCGGAAGCACGAATCCCTTGTTGACTTATTTGTGCATTGGCGATTATTCACGCAGAAAGTGTTGCCAGTGTCTGATCTTCTTTCGCGTCAGTACCCCCATCGCTTAAAACAGCCGCGTGTCTTCGAAATCTGGTGGAGCGATCGAGGAGATGTGTTGTACGTGGCGCTTACTTCTACGAAAGGAGGATCATTAACCACAGATGGATCTTCTCAAGGTTTGATGAACATAACTGGACAGTGTACACTGAGCGAATGCTTTACTATCGCCGCGTATCGTGTCACGTACACAAGAAGCGGGTTTGATAATGCCGCAATGGATCCGTGCTTTACATACTCTGAAGAAGATTGTGCGTTAATGCTCAACCCTCTATATGGCGGCTGCTTCTTTGGTCGGTTGCTCTCGGTCAAGCCGGCGCGATGTGGCCACATAGTCGCGTGCTTGATCATGCAATTGGGCAACCCGTTGGTGCTCTCTGCTGCCTACGGTCCAATGTACAAGCCGAGTTCTTTCCTTCATGTTGTATACGTATTCGACATGATAACAAACAAAGTTCGCCGCGTGGAAAGTAACATCGGAGTTCAATTGCCCAGATATTTGTCTACCCGGGAAGACCCATTCTCGTTAAAGTATATGGGTCCTCGCGCAATTGGCCTTTCACCAGCCGCAGATTGCGTCGCCATGCTCCACGAATCCGACAAGAATCACGAGACGGTCGTCGAGATGGCAGAGTTGGCAGAGGATGTCCAAGACCCCGTATACAAGTCGCGCCACCGACGCACCATCGGCCAGATAAAGTATTTTCCTCGGTACATGGACGAACAGGCAGGCTACGAAGTCGTCGCCGATTCGAAAAGCGAAGGATTGGGTATTTGGAATTGCTACAATGTACCCTTACGCCACGACATATCGTTCTCGGCATGTGGAAACTTTTGTGCCATTTCGGACGTCACCGTAAACACCAGCGTGCTTTCTCGTGGCATAGACGCGACGGCTTACAATCAGCGAGTCTTTGTAATGGACGTGTCGGACAACAACACACGTACACATTCGAGCACAAAATGGCCTGGGCTGCCTGTTCTAGCCAATGATGTCGCACAGATAGAGTTTCGTGGCGGGTGGGAAGGGAGCGAGTCATCGTTCTCTGCGTGGGTTGTGTGTCGGAAAGGCCTGTGCCGACTTGGAGTTTAGAAACATTTCCCCTGCTACCGCGACCCCTACACCCCTACACCCCTACACCCCTACACCCCTACACCCCTACACCCTACACACTCCCGCTGCCCAAACGCTCCGCATGCTCCCCACGCTCCCCACGCGCCCTGTGCGCTTTGCCGTCTTTGCCGTCTTTGCCGTCTTTGCCGTCGTTGTTGATGGCGTTGGCGACGTTGCGGAAGTGGCGCTGCCTGGCCTTCACCTCCGCATCAATCGCCCATTGCGCGTCGCGCGCCTCGCGCGCCTGGCGCATCTCCTCTTCCGCCACCCGCACCCTCTCGATCTTGCGGCCGCGCGCGGCCGCCGCCTCGCTCTCGGTGGGCAACGGCTCCGCGCGCCGACCGACGGCCGCCGCGACGCGCAGCGGCGGCGAGGACGCCTCCATCTCGGCGGCCTTGCGCGCCCTGTCGCGCGCGCACGCCTCGCGCACGCGGCGCCGGGCGGCCGACTCCTCCTCGTTCTGCCTGGTGAGGCGCTCCGACTCCTTGCGCTCCTTCTCGGCGCGCAGGGCCGCCGATTGCTCCGCGTTGCGGTGCGCCTGGAGGCCGCGCGCGGCCGCCCACCGCCACCGCTCGCGCACGCGCGCCACGCGCGCCTCCTCAGCCTTCGCCAGTACCGCCGCCATCAGAGCTTCTGCCTCCGCCTTCGCCCTCTCTGCCTTCTCCGTTTTCTTGGTTGGTTTCGTCGCCTTTCTCTTATCAATCTCGATCTTATTCCATTCCATTATCTTTGGCAAGTTCTGCATCCCATACATCAATTCATCAAAAACGCCGATGCCGTATTTCCTCGATGTGTCTACGGAATCCGTTGTCTTTGGCACATCCAGTATATTCGCATTCTCGCATTTAAGTGCCCACGCCATGAATCCAGCAAGTAACCCTGGCGCCCTCAGTATTCCCAAGCGTATAACGTCTTTTGCCCTATATAATGCGCGAGTCCTTCGCGTCTCGATTTCGTCCCCCGATGTTGATGCATTTTTGTATACATTACGCGCCGAACGTGTAGCCGCCTCGATTTGAGTGCGTCGAGCATCAAAGCAATCACGATGTTTGTCGCACAGAATATAGTTGTCTGGCACACCCAATGCCACCATTTCCGTCGCGAATGCAAAACAGATCGCCAGTTTTCCTAGGCGTATCGCTTCTGTGACATCACCGTCGGTGATGGCATTCTGGCAGCGTTGCGCTTCAAGCCGCGCAATGTCGGCCATCAGCCTCACAAACACAAGTGTGCGCTGGCACTTGCGCTCTGTAGCCTTTTCGATCGCCGTGTTGATCCAAGAGTTGGCTTGCGCAACAACAGCTATCATCGCACTGAGATACGATGGGCGTGTATGCAACCACCACCTCTCTGGTTCATTATTCTGGATGTTCACGCAAAGACCAACTAGATTTCTGTGTTCTCTCTTAGTCGCTTCGTCGTGGAACCCATACGGGCCCGTTGGCGTAAGCTTCTCTGCCATGCGGTAGATGTTTTCGACCATCATGTTATACTTAGACATCAGCGTTTTGTAACGAACAGTCGGCATTTGCGCGCTGTGTTGAACACTATGCGGAGCGTGTCGGTCGAGCTCCGGGGTCCGAGCGACGACCGACGACCGACCGACGACCGACCGACGACCGCACACGTCGCGGTTCGAGGCCAATCGGATCGGAGGGTGGGAGGGTGCTCGCATTCCCGCCAAATTGCTCTCGCCGAGCACCCAAAAAATGCCGATCGGGGCCCGGGAGGCGCACAAAGGCTGGTGAATGTCCGCACAATGGCCATTTTGGCCAGACGTCGAGAGGGGGCGCTTGGACTTCCAAGGCCGAAAGTCCAAGCGCCTCCTGACGATG
>Ga0160422_10000348_pt1 | contig 27590 bp, 18 predicted proteins | sample Fk160mmetaG_FD_108192 | JGI IMG/M metagenome (GOLD analysis project Ga0160422, IMG submission 108192) | Marine microbial communities from the Central Pacific Ocean - Fk160115 60m metaG | ecosystem: Environmental > Aquatic > Marine > Oceanic > Photic zone | place: The Central Pacific Ocean...
GATGTATTTAATGTGGCGTTTACGTCAGAGGATGTACAGGATCTTGAGGTTAGAGTAATCAACGTAGTTGGAGAGGTTGTTTACACTGAGAACTTACAACAATTTGTTGGTGAGTATACTAAGAAAGTAAATTTAGAAAATGTATCAAAAGGAATATTTTTCTTAGATGTTACAACAGATTTTCAGAAACACATGCATAAATTAGTTTTATATTAATTGTACATTATACACTAACTATTATATATTTGTCATTATGAAAAAAATTATATTCTTATTGTTTGCTTCTTTGCAGTTATCAGCTCAAATTAGTGCGACTTTCGAAGTTGATTTGACGCAATATAATGGTAATTATACTACAGTTGAGTTTTTTAGAGGAGGTCAAGCTTACCCAATGATAAATGTTGCCCCAGATGTGTATTCTTATACCACCTTTGTCCCTCCATTTCAAGCAACAAATTATACTTACAAATTTAGGGTAGATGGTATAAATGAATCATTTGTTGGTAATGAATCATGTATTAATATTACTCCCATGGACACAACGAGGGTTATTAATTTAAATTTAAATAGTCCAAGTTTAGTTTGTTGGCAGCAATGTTCACCGTGCTCGCTTCCAGTTTATGGTTGTATAGATTCCACCGCAGTTAATTTTGATTCTCTTGCTAATATAAATAATGACAGTTGTATATACAATGTTACTTTTTTTGTTGACATGAGCGAATCAAATGTAACTTATGATACTGTAGAATTAAATGGAACATTTAATTCTTGGTGTGGTAATTGTGCTCAGATGAATGATGATGATAATGATTCAGTTTGGGAGATAACTATTGATTTAATGCAGGGAGACTATGATTACAAGTTTTCTGCAGACAATTGGAATGTTGAAGAAGATCTATATGAGTTAGATGATTGTGTAGTTGGTTCTCCCCCATATATAAACAGAGATTTAATTGTTTCGGAAAATTTAGTTTTAGATACCGTATGTTGGAATAGATGCTACTCTTGTGAAACAGAGAGAAATTTTTATAACGTTACTTTTCAACTAGATATGAGTAATTATTCTGGAAATTTTTCAGTTCCTGAAGTTAATGGAACTTTCAATAATTGGTGTGGAAATTGTTGGTCTTTAGATAACCAAGGAAACGGAATATATTCAAAGTCTTTTAATGTTGATACCTCTGTGCATACATATAAGTTCTCCGCCGATAATTGGTCAATTCAGGAAGAATTAGATTCTAATCTTAGTTGTATTTTATTACTTTATGACTCATTATCTCCAAATGGTTGGGGATTTGTAAATAGATATTTGAATTTTAGTGACGATACTATTCTGCCTTTAGTTTGTTGGGATGAATGTTTTGGGTGTGTACAAGCAAGTTGGGATTGTGATGGTCAAGGAAATTGTATTGACCCAGGAAATGGTAATGGACAATATTCATCTCTATCGCAATGTGAATTAATTTGTTCCACCCCAACATGGGATTGTGATCCAATAAATGGTTGTTTTTTACTAAATGATGGTTCGGGGCAGTTTAGTGATTCTCTTTCTTGTGTAAATGATTGTCAGCTAGTTTCTGTAAATGAATCATATAATACAGTAGATATCTTTCCTAACCCAAGCAAAGGTCACTTTGAAATTAACACAATTAGTACTGTAGATAGAATTATTGTTCATAATAAGTTAGGCGAGCAAATACTTTCAGTTAAAAACAAAAAATCGTTTGATCTATCTTCTTATAAATCTGGTATTTATTTTGTTACATTAACTTCAAAAAATAAAGAAATCAGAACAAAAGTGATTAAATATTAAAATTTATGAAAAAAAAAATCACTTTGTTTATTATTTTATTTTTTGCTATTCATGTCAAATCTCAAAATTGGCAGTTGATTTGGGAAGACAATTTTGATGGCAATAACATTGATGCAACAAAATGGGTACATGACTATGGAACCGGATCTCAGTTTGGTATGTGGGGATGGGGAAATGGAGAGTTACAGTATTATCAACCCCAAAATACAACTGTTAATAATGGTATAGCTACTATTGAAGTTAGAGAGGAGCCTGCTGGATTAATTGACTCTTGGAACAACACATCATATTACTCCTCCTCAAAAATTACAACTAGAGGGTTATTTGATTTTAGATATGGTAAAGTAGAAGCTAGGATTAAAACTTTAGATGGCCAAGGTTTTTGGCCAGCTTTTTGGCTACTTCCAACTGGAGGTTCTTGGCCTTGTGATGGAGAAATAGATATAATGGAACAGTGGGGAAATAATTATCTTACTAATAGTACAACAGGGGCTGCACATATTGGATCTTGTCCATATTCTCAGTCGACACATTTTTATCAAAATTTTAGCTCTTATATTTCAAATGGATCATATGCAGATGAATTTCACATATATTCAATTATATGGAAAGAAGATACCATAACATGGTTTGTTGATGATGAAGAGATGTTTCAAATTACTCCATCTAGCTATTTTTCAATACCATCACAACATAATTGGCCATTTAATTCAAACAATTGGTTTATTATGATTAATCTCGCCATTACTCAGACAGGTCCAAATACTAACACAGTGTTTCCTAACAATATACAAATAGACTATGTTAAAGTTTATCAAGAAAATAGTACATCTGTAAATCAATATACATCAGTATCTCCTTTTGATTTTTCAGATAATATTATAACTTTTGATAATAATAAATTTAAAAGCATTAAACTATTAGACATAAATGGAAAATATTTATCTATTAATAGTGAAAATAATAAAATAAATACCAAAGCTTTATCAAAAGGTATATATATAGTTCAGTCCATTGATATGGATGGAATTAGCAGTTATCATAAAATAATTATTAATTAATTTAAAAAAAAAATGAAAGACAATAATCACAGTCAAGCACTTTATACTCTAGTTACAGTATTTTTTTTCTGGGGATTTTTTGCAGCTGGAAATAATATTTTAATACCCTTTTGTAAAGAATATTTTACTCTCGATCAGTTTCAAAGTCAGTTAATAGAATTTGCTTTTTATGGTGCTTACTTCATTGGAGCTTTAATTATTTTTATTTACTCTAGTTTTTTTAAAAGAAATATTTTGAATTTTTGGGGGTTTAAATCAACTATAATTTATGGACTAATGATATCTGCTATTGGGGCAGCTATTATGGTGATAGCCATAAATAGCGCAAGTCGTGGTGATTCCTCAGCATACTTATTTATTCTAATAGCACTATTTATAGTTGGATTAGGCTTTTCTTTACAACAAACAGCGGCTCAGCCTTTTGCAATTTCATTAGGTGATGAAGCAACTGGAGATAAAAGATTAAACTTTGCAGGAGGTATAAATTCGTTTGGAACTGTAATTGGTCCAATTGTTGTTGGGATAGCTTTATTTGGAACACCAGACCCTGAGGAAATAAAAAAAGCTGTTAATGAACTTTCTTTATCTTCTGCTCAAATTGTGTATGTTGGAATAGGAGTGTTGTTTTTACTCGCTGCTAGTTTATTTTATTTTTCTAAAAAACTGCCTGATGGAAAACAAGATTCTACTTTCATAGGTGCTTCAAATGCTATGAAAAGTTTAATATCAATAACTGTAATTTTAGTAATATTATATTACTTTATTTTTAGTCAGTATATTGGTAAACCCCAGGGAGAATCTTTAAGTGATGAATCAAATCTTTTTATTTTAAATCTAAATATTTTAGCATTATTTGTCATTGTTGGAGGGTTAGTGTTTTCAAATATAAAAGCGCAACGTAATAGTGAAGGATGGGGAGCAATGCAGTATCCTCAGTTGGTACTTGGAATGCTAGCAATTTTTACATATGTAGGAGTTGAAGTTACTATTGGATCAAACTTACCTGATTTATTAACAGAGGAAGCGTTTGGCGATTTAGATGAATCACAGACAGCCTCATACGCAGCAGTTTATTGGGGCGGTTTAATGATAGGGAGATGGACAGGAGCTATTACAGTTTTTAACCCCTCTAATACAATTAAAAAATGGCTATATATAATTGTGCCATACATTGCATTTGCTTTAATTTTATCTCTTATTTCTGTTTCTGGTTATGAAGTAAAGCATTTTTATGCATTTGCCATATGTGTAGCAGTTCAAATTTTTGGTTTTTTTATTGGTAAAGACAAACCAGCATCAACATTAAAGATTTTTGGTTTTCTTGGTTTAATAGCAATGCTAATCGGATTATTTACAACTGGAAAAGTTGCTACTTATGCATTTCTTAGTGGAGGTCTGTTTTGTTCGATAATGTGGCCTTCAATTTTCGCACTTAGTTTAAATAAATTAGGAAAATACACATCTCAAGGCTCTTCATTTTTAGTTATGATGATATTAGGAGGTGCTATAATTACTCTTATTCAAGGTAAACTTGCTGATATTATAGGAATACACCAGTCATATTGGATTCCAGTTGTTTGCTTTTTGTATATAATTTTCTTTGCTCAAAAGACACAAAAAATTATTAAAAACAATTAAATGAATATATTAAATATGAACACAAAAAAAATACTTCTTTTAAATGCTTTATTGATAAGTTTTTTTATTCAAACCATTAATGCTCAAAATTTTAATACAGACAACTTAGATATTAAAATTGAAAATAAAATTTCAACTATTTTAAATTCAATGACATTAGAAGAAAAAGTTGGACAGACATGTCAAATCACTTTAGAATCGATATTAAAAAAAAATAAAGACGGCAAATTGATTGAGCCACATCAAATTGATAATAAAAAGCTAAAAATAGCTATTAAAGATTTTAAGGTTGGTTCATTTTTAAATGTTTCTAATCATACATTTACGATTGAAAAGTGGCATAAAGTCATAAATAAAATTCAAAATTATTCTAAGTTAACAAAACATCAGATTCCTGTCATTTATGGTGTTGATGCGATACATGGTGCTACATATATTCAAAATAGCACATTATTTCCGCAAGAAATTGGTCTTGCTGCAACATGGGATTTAAATCACGCAAAAAAAATGGCAGAGATAACAGCTTATGAAACTAGAGCTTCTGGAATTCCTTGGAATTTTTCTCCCGTTCTTGACCTAGGAAGAAATCCCATATGGTCTCGTTTTTTTGAAACATTAGGAGAAGATGTATATCTTGCTACTGAAATGGGTAAATCAATTATTGATGGCTATCAAGGCGGAAAAGAAATTGATGATTATCATGTAGCAGCTTGTTTAAAACATTATGTTGGATATGGTGTTCCAGAAAGCGGAAGAGACAGAACTCCTGCTCTTATTCCAAATAGAACAATGGAAGAATATCATCTGCCTCCTTTCTATCACTCCATTAAAAATGGGGCTTTAACTGTAATGGTAAATAGTGGAGAAGTTAACGGTATTCCTGGTCATGCAAATAAATATTTATTGACTGATATTTTAAAAGAAAAATGGGGATTTAAGGGCTTTGCAGTTTCTGACTGGGAGGATTTTATAAACTTATATAAAGTTGCACAAACAGATTCAACTTTAAAGGATGCTATTGCTACCGCAATAAATGCTGGTGTAGACATGAGTATGGTTCCAAACAATCCTGAATATAAAACTTACTGTAAATTACTTATTGAATTAGTAAATGAAGGTAGAGTTAGTCAAGTGCGATTAGATGATGCTGTTAGAAGAATATTAAGAGTTAAAAATCAATTAGGATTACTAAATAATTATAAAAAACCTAATATTAAGGACTATAATAATTTTGCTTCAGATGAGTATAGAAAAGCTGCTTATGATGCTGCATCTGAGTCAATTACACTCTTAAAAAACAATAATATTTTACCAATATCGAAAGAAAAGTCAGTTCTACTCATTGGCCCTACTGCAAATAGTTTAAATTGTTTAAATGGGGCATGGACGCATACTTGGCAAGGTGTAAATGATAAGTACAATAACGATTTTCCAACAATTAAAGATGCAATTCAATCAAACTATTCAAACTCTGCATTTTTTGAAGGTTCAAAGTTAATTATGGAAAATAAAGACGAAAAAGATGTGCTAGCGTCTGATTTGCAATTAGCAATTGAGCAAGCAAAATCCTTTGATGTTGCTATTGTTTGCTTAGGTGAACTTCCTTCAACAGAAAGACCAGGAGATATATACACATTGGATCTACCAAAGGAGCAGCAGCTAATTGTTACCTCTCTTGCTGACGAAGGAATTCCTATTGTGTTGGTATTGGTGCAAGGAAGGCCCAAGATTATAAGAGATATAGAAAAACTGGCTGATGGAATCATCTTAGCTTATCTTCCTGGTGATCAGGGGGGTGCTGCTATAGCAGATATTATTGCTGGTAAAATTAATCCCTCAGGAAAGTTGCCTTTTACATATCCAAAATATAATGGTGTTAAAATGCATTATGATCATAAGCAATCAGAGGTAATAAATGCAAATACATGGAAAAATGATTTTTACGATCCTCAGTGGGATTTTGGTTTTGGATTGAGCTATACTGATTTTGAATACTCAAACTTAAGAATTAACAAAAAAACTATTTCGAACAATGATGAGTTAAGTATTTCTGTGGATATAACAAATAAAGGACAAAGAAAAGGAAAGGAGGTTGTACAACTATATATGAGAGATCATTTTGCAACTATTTCTCCTCCACTGAAAAAACTGAGAAGATTCTCAAAAATTGATTTATCTCCTCAAGAAACAAAAACTGTAACTTTTACTATTAACAGTGAGGATTTGAAGTTTTATGGAATAAACAATGAGTGGATTGTTGAAGATGGTAAGTTCAGTATAATGATTGATAATTTGAAGCAGGACTTTGTATTTAAAAATTAATGAATCATAATTTCTTTCATAGTATTTTCTTCATACTCATATTATTTTCATCTACATTGTTTTCCCAAAATAATATTCAGAATAGTTTCCAAAGTACACCTCAAAATATTAAAGATCCAATATCTAATTTAAGAATGTCAGGTTATTTTAGATATCTTGGATATGTAAGAAATTTTCAAGAAATCTATCCTTTAGATATAGCTAATTATTATTCAGGTCCTTATCCTCAACAAACAACAATTAGTGTTGGTACTGGATATAGGGAACCAATGCTGATGCTCTCAATTTCTGGTCAAGCAAAAAAAGAATTAACATTTGGAACAGATCTTCTAATGAATAGCCCTTTTAATGGAGATTTTCAGAATAATTTGCTTTCTCTATATTTAGGATCAAATTTATATTCATCATTAAAAACATCTTTTGGTAATTTTTCATTACAAGCTGGTGGAATAAAATGGTACAGACAGAGTAAGTTAACGGCATGGGCTGAAGAGGGTTACCTAAGATACAGTCTTTTTGAAAGAGCTCCTTACGATCCATTAACAAAAGAGGTTTCAGACAGGTATAGTGAGTACTATAACAAAGGCTCTATTTCTCAAGATTTACGTTTTGGAAATATTGCATTTCAAGGAATTACATTTACAGGTTCATCTATCAATAGTTTTAATAACTCTGAACTTTCTTTTCAGTCTGTTCTTGGAAAAACACAAAATAATATAGGCGAATTAATATCATATGGTAAAGATGATTATGCTGCAGGGCTAAGATTAAATAACAAATTTTCAAAATCTAATTTTGCTTTAAATTATTTTACTTCTATAACCGCTACTGATTCTGTTAAAAATAATTTCAGACAGTTCTCAATTTATTCTTCTGAATTTGATTTTAAGATTAAAAATATAAGAATTTCTGGAGAAATTGGATTAGGAACCTATCAATCTCATCTTATTAATAAAAGAATAGGAGAGGTGATTTTATTTAACTTAGATATTCCTAGTGAATATACTTATATTCCTTTTAAACTTCAGTATTCAAGAATTGCGCCAGAAGCTGTAAATATTAATTCTTCATTTCAAAATACAACTTTCTCTGATTTAGTAAATACCGTAGTAATTGAAGAAGGTGCTGATGCTACAATTTTGAGTTCACTAGGTGGACCTATTAATAATTTGGGTTATCTTGCAAATAACAGAGAGGGACTTAGTGTGAATACAGAGTTTAATTTAGGAGATTTAGTGATTTCTTTAGGAACAGGTTTTTACTCTGAAATTGAAAGAGTTAATACAAAATTTTCATATAATCATAATTCAACAGGATTAATACTTTCAAGGATTTCTTATTTTAGTTCTGGATATGGTCCTTATTCACAATTTAATTCATATTACAGGGGTGTTTTCGAGGAAGTTAATGTTGGTGACGTCTATGTTCAGATTGCTGATACAACGGGTCCGTTTGGAGAACCTGTTTTTGAAAAACAAAACATCTTAATTGACTCTGATTCGTTACCTATCTTTGACAAGTTTTATTGTTCATCTGATTTACATTTAAAATATAAAACTACTTTATTGAATAAAAATCTTTATTTATTCTCACTAACTAATTATAATACTGCACAAGATTTTTTTAGTCTATTACCAGTTGTAAATTCTACAGCATTTATTAGAAGTTTTAATCATCAACTAGATATTTCTTACGAGTTGTCAAAGTCAATAAATCTAGTTTTTAAACATGCAACAGAGAGAATAAAATGTAATGATATGACAGATATTGATTATAAAGATCCTTATCCAAATGACATTTCGTGGGGTCAAAATAGTGATTATGTTCCCTCCATGAAACCAAGAGATCAGTATGGTCAAATCTTTGGTGGAGGATTAGATATTCAATTAAAAAGTGGAGCTTATCTTTTTTTAAGACACACTTTTTTTCATTTTTATGATAAAAATTTTAGTGCGACTAACATCAAGGGAACTGAATCAACAATAGAATTAAAAATTAATTTCTAATGAAAAATATACTTTTAAATATTTTAATAATTTTTTTAATATCATATGCTTTATCAACTCAAGCTCAAATAAAATCCAAAGTTTGGTATGATGGAAATGCAAGGGTTATGTATGATAGAGATATTTTAACTGGCGACAACTTAGATCAGAAAGATACTGTATCTACTAGAAGTAATGGGACAGGTTTTTCTAAAATAGATTTAGGGTTACATTTTACTCCAATAAATGAAATTGAAATATCTTCTTCAATTCGACTTCAAAATGACTTTGGAGGTATGTGGGGTAATAGAAATTCAGTTACACTCAGATCTTTATCTGCTAGTGGAGTTATAAATAATAAAATTAGATTTGGGATAGGTGATTTGTTTTTAAAACAATCAAAATATACCCTCTATAATTATTCTCAAGATTTATCTCATTTTGAACCAGATGTTTTCAGCTTCTATAGAGAATATGTAAATTATGAAAATTATTACAAAGAAAATTATTGGAGGTTACAGGGTATTCAAACTAATTTTTCTTATAATATGTATAATATAATAGAGCAAATTGATATTGATGCATTTACATCAAGAATTAGAGGTGCTCAATGGCTTGGTGATCCAGAACTACTTATGTTTGGGGGAACATTGTTTATTAGATTAAATGAAAAAATTAAAATAGGATCACATTATATAAATACTTTTGAAATTAAATCTACATCAAATACAGATATTGCATATTTTAATCCTGTCTTTACTGCTAAATTTATGTATTCAGATAAGTTTTTGGATATGTATCCATTAGATATATTATTTGAAGGAGGGGTATCTAAAAGAGGTTGGGAAGGAGATGGTTTTGCCCCTGAAACTCAAGGGATGTTTTTTAATAGTACATTTCAATCAAAAATTAATAACTCTAACTTAAGATTAAATTTTAAGCTTGTTGATACTGATTTCAGAAGTATTGGGGCACAAACACGAAGATTAAATTATTCATTAGTGCCGTCATCTTATGCATATTATGGTAATAGCTATACTCAAAGAAAAATTGGATTATTAGATATTATTTCTGACCCAGATATTTATAATCAAAGACTTTCAACTTCACTAATGGATTATAATCCAATTTACAGTGCAACATTACCTTATGGCGATGCTACTCCAAATAGAATTGGAACTGAAGTGAGTATAGAAGAAATAAAAATAACAGGCTTTTTAAAGTTAAACATAGATGCTAAGTATTTTACTGAGTTGATTGGACAAGGAACTACACAGAAAAGAAATTTTTTAAACGGAGCAATATCTTCTAAATTACATATCAATAAAATTTTTGATATCAGTGTCCCAATCATTATAGATGCGAGTGCTTTTGCTGAAAATATTAAAAGATCAGGTTCTGAGTTTGAGAGAATAAATTTAAAGACAAATTTGATTAGTTCAGGAATTTTAGTTGGGCTTACAGATAATCTTAGCTTAGTTTGCGGATCAAAACTATTTTCTGCAGTTGGAAATGAATATTTAATTGAAAGAAATACTTACGATCAAATTATAGATTACAATACAGCTAACTTTGATATTTCAGAAATGATTTTAGTTGGAGGAATACAATATTATTTTGAAAAAGATACGTATATTACTATGCAGTATAATCATTTTAATATGTTAGATAATAATATTTTAGAAGATGAATTTTCCATGGGGAGATTGGTCTTTATGTTTAATATGAACTTATAGATATGAAAAAAATTACAATTTTACTTTTTGCATTTTTAGCAGTTTTATTTTCTTGCGAAAAAAATGATATTGAAGGTCCCAATTTAAATGATTTATACGGACCACTAGATATCCTTGAAAGTTTTAAGATAGTTGGCGATAGTGTTGATTTTGAAAATGATGAGATTTTATACTTTACAGCTTCTTTTTCAAAAATAGTTGATTGGAAAATTAAAATTCGTGGACTCACTTCTGGATCTATTAAAATTATTTCAGGTAAGTCAAATTATATTAATTTAAATAATTCTAGTTGGGAAGGCAGCTCCACAGAGTTACCTTTCTTTGTTTCTGAAAATTGTGACGTTGAACTTTCTTTTGAAATACACGATGATATATTTCAGGATACATTATATATTTCTTCTGCAAAAGATTATAATAATGAAAGTACTGTATTAATAACTGATTTTGAAGCAGGTTTTAATCCAAATTTTACAGGATTTTTTCAAGCAGGCTGTACAAAATCGCTAACTACAGGAGGTTCTGGAGAAGGGGCAAAACATTTACAGCAGTTTGGGACATGTGATTGGGATTGGTTAATAGGATACATAGACTATTATTCAAATTTTTGGCTAAATCCAAACACATTAGTAAGCGATCCTAGTCAGGTCTATTTTAATATTATGATAAAAGGTGATAGTACAATATCTATAGTAGATGGTGTTCCAAATTCTTTATTTAAACTTGAATTTTATGAAGATGAAAATAATGATGGTTACTATGATGCAAGCTCAGAAGATAGATATGACTATGAGTTTGATGTTAACTGGAATGGTTGGAAAATGATTTCAATTAACTATAATGATGTGGAGAATTTAATTGCCCCTCCTAATAATTCTGGAGATGGTATTAGAAATCCAAGTCAAATATATAATGTTAGGACATTGCTTTTAGCAAACCCAAACTCTGGCTTTGCAAAAGCCGATGTTGATTTTTTGATTTGGAGTATTGGAGGCCCGATTCTTAATTAGCATATGAAATATCTTTTAATTATATTATTAATGACCTCATGTGCTAATTTAAAAAAGCTTGATTTATATCAGGAGGAAGTTAAGTCAAATGAAGGAATAAATGGCTTTACTTCAATTGATATTTTTAGTACTGGAGGAACTGATGAAGTTTGGGGAAATGCGGATCAGGAGTGTAATCCCTTGACTTTTTCTCTACTCGATGCTAGCTTTGATTATCCTTACACTAAGGATATTAAAAATAGCAATAAAGCTAATAAATTAGATAATGGTTATGATTATGGTTATGTGCTGCCATCAGTCAAAGTAGATGATGAAAAAAAAGAACTTAAAAATTCTTTGCATATAAAAACAGATTATCCTGTATCATGTAATTGGATTGGTATGGGAATAGGTTGGGATGCCTGGAAAGGAAAAGATTTAACAAAAATTATTGAAGGGGCAGCGATAGAGTTTATGGCTAGAGTAGATAAGGGACCTATATTTAATATTCCAATTGTGTTTATTTTAGAAGATTATTCAGCCAACCAATGTTATGCAACTGCAAGTTATCTTGGAATAGAGGGAGGTGAAATAACTAATAGTTGGACAAAAGTAACTATTCCTCTTCCAACATTTTCATACAGTACAAATAACATCGATTTATCAAATGTAAAGCAGCTTTTATTGCAATGTTATGATAAGGTTGATATATACATTGACGAAATTAAAATTGTTGAGCATAAACATAATTACAAGAAATTTTCAAATAATTTAACTATTTATGATACTATTTTTCCAGTAAATATATTTTCAGACAAAAATGTAACTTCTTGGGGATTAGATAATATTTATTGTGAAAATTTTAAAATTCTTAACAAAAAGAATGATTTACGTGGAGATTACATTGATGTAAATATTTCTGATAATTGTAATTGGAGAGATTTTGCAATTAGTTGGAATAATTGGCTATACACCGATTTAACATCTTCTATTTATGCTGTTGATTTAGAGTTTGATTTAAAAATCAATAATTTATCAAAAGCTATCATTAGTTTTGAAGATTATAGTGGTAAAAAAATGAGCTTAAGCTTATTGGATTATATTGAGATTTCAGATTTTAAAGAATGGAATGTGTTTAAAGTTCCGCTTAAAAAATTCCCTATACGCTCATCAAAAATTAATTTAAAAGAAATAAAGAACATTATCTTTTCGTTTTCAGATGATGCTGATTTAAAAATAGATAATATTAAATTAACTAAATAACCTAAAATATTTATTATGAAATACAAATACCTAACCATGATTTTATTTTTACCATTAACAATTTTTTCACAAATATTATGGGACAATTTTGAGGATACACGAATTGGATACTATGACTTTGTTCATGGTGGAATGTCCACAAGATTTGAAAATCCAAGTCCAACTAGTACAGTTAATAGCTCTACTTTGTGTGCACAATATGTTAGAAATCCAGGCGAAACATATGATGTAATTGTGATAGTGGCAAATGGTCCTTTTTATGAATTAACAGATTATTTAAATAGTACAAAAAAAATGACTGTTGATGTTTTTAGTCCTGCTGTGGGAATACCATTACAAATAACATTAGAGGATTCAGCTATAGCTGGAGCAACAAATTATCCTGATGGAAGACATAGTATATACACTGCTACAACAACAGTAGCTAATGAATGGGAAACTATTGAGTTCACTTTTGACTCTCGACCAGATAACACAGTACCTGATGAAAATGTAACATCATTAATCTTATTGTTTGATATAGGAAATAATACAAATGACACATACTATTTTGATAACTTATATGGTCCTGAGTTTGATGATCAGTGTGCTAATGCAAATATTGATGCTAATGTAGATTTTGCTGATTGGGATTGTAGTTGGAATTTAGGTGTTTGTCCATCTGCTAGCCCTTGTGCTCATTATGACTACATTAGTGGTTGGTTAAATCACGCATATAATCCAGATCCAAATTCAATAAATGAGAGTAAGTACTCAGGTGAGTATACTAGAAACCCAAATCCAATTGGAGAAGACGTACTAATTGCTTACTTTTCAAGTGGAGTATTAGATTTATCAGTTAATACATATTTTAATTTTAAACTGTACGGTCCACCAAGACCAATATATATATCTTTTCAAGATGCTAATAATAATGAGGTATACGCATTTAATTCTGTTTTATCTTCTAACAATCAATGGCAGCAATTTACGGTTGATTTAAGTAGTGTATCTACTCAAAATATAGAGCGTTTTGTTTTGTTTTTAGATCAATCTGTAGTCAATTGGGATAAGTATTTTTTAGATGATTTTCATCTTTCATCAGTTCCATTAGATATAAAGTACTTTGAGCTATCTGACAATGTTAATGTATTCCCTAATCCAGTGAATAATTTGCTTAATGTGTCATCAGTTGACAATATTTCTTCAATTTCAGTAATTGATATACATGGTAAATCGCTAGCTGCTTCTTCTTTTTTAAAAGAAAATAAGCAGGCTAATATTGATATTTCATTTTTAAATTCTGGAATATATTTTGTTAAGATTTTAATTCAAGATAGAGTTATAACAAAGAAAATTAAAGTACTAAATTAGAATGAGAATTATTTTTACTTTTTTATTTTCAATATTTTTTCTATCATCTTTTGCGCAGTATAAATCAATAGGAAGGACTGAGGTGGTTAAAACAAATAATGGATTTCAGTTATTGAGAGATGGTATGCCTTATTATGTGAATGGGGCAGGAGGAGATCAGCACTTAGATATTCTGAACTTTATTGGAGGTAATTCAATAAGAACATGGGGAACTGAAAATGCTAAACAAATTTTAGATAAGTCTCATGAGCTTGGTATTTCTGTTTGTTTGGGATTATGGGTTGGCCATGAAAGACATGGTTTTAATTACAATGATGAGTATGCAGTTAAAGCGCAGTTAGAATCTTTTAAAAAAGAAATATTAAAATTTAAAGATCATCCAGCTTTATTGATGTGGGCTGTTGGCAATGAAGTAGACTTATTTTACTCAAATTTCAGAGTTTGGGATGCAGTTGGTGAAATAGCAAATATGATTAAAGAACTTGATCCCAACCATCCTGTCATGACTGTAACTGCTGGCATTGATCCATCTGAAATTTATATGATTAAAACTCATTGTCCTGATATTGATATTTTGGGTATTAATACATATGGTGGAATTAAAGATTTATCTTCTCTAATAAAAAAATACGGATGGCAAAAACCTTACATGGTTACAGAATGGGGACCATATGGACATTGGGAATCTCCTTTAACTAGTTGGGGAGCAGCAATAGAAGCCTCAAGTAAAGAAAAAGCTGAATTTAGAGATCAAGCATATCGAGCAATTGAACAAGATAGTACACTATGTCTTGGAAGTTATGCTTTTTTGTGGGGTTATAAGCAAGAACAAACACCGACCTGGTATGGGATTTTCACAAAAAATGGAAAAGCGACTCAAAGTGTTGATATTTTAAATAGCTATTGGAAAAAAAATAAAAAAAATTCAGCTCCAATAATAAATTACTTTGAGTTAAATGGTTACAAGTCAGTTGCAAGTGTGAAAATTAAAAGAAAAAAAGAATGTCATTTTACATTTGATGTAATTGATTTAGAAAATGATAGTTTATCATATTTTTTTGAGTTAATGCCTGAAAGTAATGATAAAAAATCTGGAGGTGATTTTGAAAAAACTCCAGAACCAGTTTCATTTAGTATTATTAATCAAACTAACAATGACATTACAATAAAAGCTCCTCGAAAAAAAGGAGCATATAGATTTTTTATATATGCACATGATGGTTTTAATAATGTTGCTACTGCTAATTTCCCTTTTTATGTTAAATAAATAATTATGATTCCAATTAACTTATCCATTGACTGTGTTATTCTTGGCTTTGATAATGATCAAAAACTGAAAGTGTTACTAATAAAGAAAATCATTAATAAAAATAATGATTATCAATATGCTTTGCCAGGAGACTTATTAAAATATGATGAGGATTTATTAGAAGGAGGTAAAAGAATTCTAAAAAGTTTAACTTCTTTAGAAAATATTTATTTAAAACAATTTCATGCCTTTGGAAATCCCCAAAGAACCAAGCAAAAAAAAGATCAGTCATGGCTAAGATTATATAGAAAAAAGCCAAAAGAGAGAGTTGTAACAATTGGATATATTGCATTAGTTAACATGGAAGAATATAATCCTCAGGCTTCATCTTTTGCTTTTCAAGCGGAGTGGGTAGATATAAAAGATGTATCAAGTGATTTGGCTTTTGATCACAATCATATCTTAAGTTATGGAATTGAATATTTGAGACAACAAATAGATCATAAGTTGATTTCTAATTTACTTCCTTCAAAGTTTACATTATCACAATTACAAAATTTATATGAAATTCTTTTAGATGAAAAATTAGACAAAAGAAATTTCAGAAAAAATATTTCAAAAATAGATGTTATTAGAAAAACTAATGAAAAGCAAGAAGGGGTAAGACACAAGCCAGCATACTTATACACTTATGATATATAATTTTATTATTTTAGCATTATGAAAAAAATAATAGTTTTTTTAATTTTTAGTATTTTTATTATAAACACTTCCTCTTCACAAAATAAGAAGTATCAAAAAGAAACATTTAAGGTTTGGGGTAATTGTGATATGTGTAAATCTTTAATTGAAAATGCCGCTGAATCTATAGAAGGAGTAAAATATGCAAGATGGAATAGTAAGAAAGGAATTATTAAGGTTAAGTTTTTAACTTCTAAAACCGACATAGACAAAATACAAAAGGCTATAGCAGATGTAGGCTATGATACTGAAAATTATAGAGCAGATGATGATGTTTATAACAATCTACATTATTGCTGTAAGTACGAAAGAAAATAAAAAAATAATTTACTAAAAAAACACGCTTTTTTTTGTTGTCTTGTTATTAAAATTACCAAAGATTTTTATTAGGTTCCACAATAAGTTTGAAAGCATGCATCAACATGAGAATTTGTAGGAGTTGTGTATTCATGAATTCCCTCTTGTTTTTGATAAGGTTTTGTTAATGCTTTTAAAAGTTTATTCAAAGAATCTGTATTTCCATTAATTGCTTTTTCAATTACTTCATTGACAACATGATTTCTTGGTATAATTATTGGATTATTTTTTTTCATTATTTGCTTAGATTGCTTTAGACAAGACATTTTTTTTATATAATTATTCCATTTTTTTTGCCACAGAACAAAATTTGAATTACTATTAAATTGAGTTTTTGATATTTTTTGTTGCGATAAATACCAAAATGTATTTGTAAAGTCCATATTATTATTTTCCATAATAGACAGAAGTTCATCAATTAATGAATGTAAAGATTTTTTATTCTCTAAAATTCCGATTTTGTTGAGCATCATTGAATAATATTTTTTTTTCCAAATACTATCAAATTTGTCAATAACAGATTGAGCTAGCTCAATTGCAATTTTTTTATTTTCATTAATTATAGGAATAAGAGATTCTGCAAATCTGCATATATTCCATTTTAAAACTTTTGGTTGATTTCCAAATGCGTATCTGCCATTATGATCAATAGAGCTATAAACTTTACTTGGATTATATGAGTTTATAAAAGCACATGGTCCATAGTCAAAAGATTCTGCTGAAATTGAGGTGTTGTCCGTGTTCATAACACCATGAATGAATCCAACACGCATCCAATTTACAACTAAATCAATTTGTTTATTCATAACAGTATTTAGTAAGGCTAAAGGTGGATTTTCAGAATTACTGATGTGAGGATATAACCTATTTATTGTATATGATGTTAGATGCTTTAAATCTTTACTTGAGCCAAAATATGACGCATATTCAAATGTACCAATTCTAATATGGCTTTTCATCATTCTTACTAAGACGCCACCATCTTCCAAATTTTGTCTTAATATTGATTCACCAGATTTAATAACACCAAGACTTCTTGATGATGAGATATTTAAATAGTGCATAGCTTCGCTTATAAGATACTCTCTAATCATTGATCTTAAGGTAGCTTTCCCATCTCCATTTCTAGAGTATTTAGTTAATCCTGCTCCTTTCAATTGAATATCTATTCTAAGGTTGTTTTTTAATATATGTTCTCCTATAATTATTGCTCGTCCATCACCTAGTTTAGTAAAGTATCCAAACTGATGTCCGGCATAATTTTGTGCAAAAGATTTTTTGTAGTTATTTTTATCAAACAGTACATCAAGTATTTTTTTTTGAGTAAGTTGAAGATTAAATTTGTTAATGAGTTTTTGGTTTAGTAGAAAAATTTCAGGAAATGGACAAGAACTTGGTTGTGTAAGACTATGAAACTTTTTAGGAAGGGATAAATAAGAATAATCAAAATTAAACATAAAGTTATTTTTATATCTAAAAAATATTATAGGTGAATTAAAGCTTTATTATTTTTATTGTCTTTTTCTTCTCTTGATAAACTACTACACAGAAATAAACTGCAGATTTAAGCTTTTCAAATGAAAGTTTATTACCTTTCTGAATATCTGCTAATTCTCCACCTAGCGTGTATATTTCTGTCTGTATAGGTCCTGTGAAGTTTTGTATAGATATATTAACATAATTATTAGTAACGCTAGGGGAAATTTTTAAATCACCTACATTTTGCGATAAAATATCCACAGTTTCAAATCCATTATATGCTCCTATATTAGAAGGCGAGTTATGCGATACACTATTTCCAAAATAATCTAAACCACCGTTATGCTTAAGATAATTGGTTGAGTCATTACTTCCATTAATTAAAAAGCCGTTTCCAATAGCCGGACTATTGTTTTGTGTTTTATACAGTTGAGGATTATTTACCCCTACACTAACTGTGTTAAATAACAAGGGGTCAGCATAAATTGCATTATTTTTTAAGTCATTATCTAAGTTAATTCGTGTAGAATCATAAAACAGATTATTACTAATATAAAGCTCATTAAAGTCATTCTCGATAAGAGTAGGAATAATTTCTCCGTGTTGACCAGCTACAATCAAATTATTATACACATGAATATCGCCGATATTAGGCCAAAAATAAATTTCTGGATTTAATGTGTCATTTACGAAAACGGTATTATTATAAATGAAGGTGCCAACGTTTGGACATCTTATTGGGTTTTGACCACAAAAATTAGAAACCCAAAATATTTTACCCTTTTTGTCCCAAGGAATTCCATTTGGATCTTCTCTATAACCATCATTTACACTAATATTATAGCGGTAACCACAGTTAATATTATCTCCTAAAATTTCGGCAAATCCTCCTTCGTTATTATAGCTATAGTTATATTGAAATACTACGTTCTCGTTACCATAGTCAATGTGAGATCCGTATGAATCCATAGGACCATGTGCATTCATAAACTTATTATGTTGCGCAATAACATCTTTACAGTCAAAAGGCCACATGCCACTGCCTCGTTTCCACATTCTATTATCAAGTGATGAGCCTGTGTGGTTAAAAATACAATTTTGTACTAGCACGTTTTCACTCTTATTAGGAACAAATCCTGAACCTCCTGTGTGCTCAAATACACAATTTTCAACAATAACTTGATTATTTTTTACAGAATCTATTCCAATAAGGCCCAATGATTTAATCCAAAATCCATAATGTCCTGTTTCTGTAATTGTAGTATTTATAAGTCTAATATTTGATATTGTATTAAATAGCCCAGAGTTTATGTCTGACTGACTTTCTAGCTTGATACCATATCCCTTGTGAATATTACTATTTAAGGTTGGAGTTGGATAAATATCGTGAATATAAAGATTATTAAAAGAAAAGTTTTCAAGATCTTGTGTTGACGCAACAACTTTAATGCCAAAACGAACATTTTTTCCAGAACCCCAAGAATTTTCTTCTCCACCGAATCCAGTCAGTTTTTTTGCTGAACCACCATACATATTTTGACCATTTAAAGAAATTGCATCAAACTCAACTGCACCAGAGCTGAATTGAAACTTTACAGTTCTATCAAAATTTACTGAGTTCACAGTAATCGTGTTTGGTCCCAAAGATAGAGGTTGAGCAGGAGAAAAATACCAATTTTGATTAGCTACAGTTCTTGCAATTCTGTAATTTGCTCCTTGTGGAGGTAAATTGGTTACATTAATACTGAATATTTGTTGTGCCCCATTATTTCCGTCTCCTATTTCACAAGCTGTATATACATTTGTCCATGAGTTATTTGGACCGTTCAAAAATATGTCGGGTGTTTCAGCTGAAATTGTTGTTGTGCCAATAGAATCAAGATGAGAAAACGAATTATAAAGTTCTAAATTGTTAATGTAAATATGTTGATCATTAAAAATTAAAATAGATGCTTGATAACCAAATCCATTAATAATTGGCCTAATGCTGCCACCATAAACATCAATAACAATAGGATTTGTATACGATCCTGAGCCCTTTATCCAAAACATCCCTTGCCAGTAATCACCAGATTTAAAATAAATTGTGTCTCCAGCATTGAACTGCATGGTGTTAAGCTTTTCAATAGATTTAAATGGTGATTGAATACTTAATCCGTTGTTTGAGTCATTTCCCTGAGAGCTACTAACATAATATACTTCAGCTTTAGAATCTGCTATAAATAATATCGACAATGCAATTAATATAGTTTTTTTTGTAATTATGAAGGAGAATAGCGACGTCAACATACAATCAAAATTAAATAAAAAAAGTCATTTAGATAAAAAACACTAGTAAATCTTAAAATGTATCTTATATTTACAATATAAATTTAAATTTTTTAATTTCCTTTTATGATATCGTCTTTAAAAATTATACTTCTATTTTCTATGATTATTTTATCAAGTTGTGATAATTCATCAAAAAAAACAAAAAATAGTAATGAAAATGATGTTATTTCAGAAACAATTCAAACCCCTGATACCAATAATATTACAAATGAAAAATTTTATATTGTAAATAATATTAATGAAAAAGATATTATTTCAAATCCTATTGAATTGTACGATACTAATCAAATGGTATTCGTTTTGGGCGGTAAGTTTATTTTTGGAAGCAGTACTGGACTAGAAAGAGAAAAACCTGAACGTGAAGTTGTAATTCAAAGTTTTTTAATTGATAAAAATCTTGTAACTGTAGAGGATTTTAGAAAATTTATTGATTCAAGTAACTATATTACAGAAGCAGAAAAATTTGGCAATGCGATTGTGTATGATGATTCAGTTGATATTTGGAAATTGCTAGATGGCGCAACTTGGCAATTTCCTCTCGGTAAGTCTAAAATAATTGCTCAAGATAATCATCCTGTGACTCAAGTAAGTTGGAATGATGCTTGTGCGTATTGTAAATTCTATAATAAAACACTTCCAACAGAGGTTCAATGGGAGTTTGCTGCCAGTGAAAGAGGTGAAAAGAAAAATCAACTGTATTATTGGGGCAATGAATTAGTTGTGGATAATAAGTATATGAGTAACACTTGGAGTTATGGATATCCAGATTCAATTGGCCTTCAAGATGGATTTAAATATACCTCTCCAATTGGATATTTTGATTCAAATTCTTTAGGTATTTTTGATATGTCGGGTAATGTTTGGGAATGGTGTTATAATTGGCATTTACCCTATAAAGGTAATTCGCAAATTTTTCCAGCGGATCTTCAAGGTAAGGCCCAAAGAGGAGGTTCCTTTTTATGTAATCCAAATTATTGTCATGGTTTCAGACTTTCTGCTCGTTCAGCTTCTTCACCTGAAAGTTCTTTGTTTCATGTAGGATTTAGATGTGTAAAAAATATAAATAAGAAAAATAATTAAAGTCAAATTAATGCCGCACAATAATATTTTAATTTTTAAAATAATAATTATGAAATACTTTAATTTATTTTATTCTTTTGTTTTTTCTAAAAATTATTTTAATTTTGATATAATGATATTTAAATCATAAAAAAGTTTATTTATGAATTTAATCTGCACTAATTATTGTAAACATTTAAAGCAAATATTTAAAAAAATTAAAATTCTTTTAATATTATTTTTCTTAACATTTAGTACATTTAATATATCTGCTCAAAATACTTCTTTAATTAATACTTGTAGTGACTTCGTTGTTGGTAGTGCCACTGCCTGGCCTTATGTTCTGGTCGCAACAACTATTGATTCTGGCACATCTAGTCATGCGGCTCAAACATACAGCATTAATATAACATCTCTGCCAGCTGGTGGTGCTAATGTAAGAGTATATAAAACAGTAGCAAATGGAAATGATTTTTTTGGAAATCCAGTTGCTTTAACACTTGGTTATAATTCCATTACGGTATCTGCAGTTTCTTTTGATAGAGCGGTAAAATTTCAATTCTCTAGCGGAGATATAGAATTTAATGCTTTAAGCTTAAACGGTGAAAGTTCAGACTGTGTTATTGTTTTACCGCCATCATCAACTTCTTTGATAGCTAACTGTAATGATTTTATTTCTGGCCCTAATCAAAATTGGCCTCATATATTAGTTGCAACAACTATTGATTCTGGTTTAGTTAGTCAAGGATCTCAAACATTTGAAATGAATGTAACATCTTTGCCTCCAGCCGGAGCAAATTATAGAGTTTATAAAACTGTAGCTAATGGAAATGATTTTTTTGGAAACCCAATACCTTTAACACTAGGCCTTAACACTATTACCGTGTCAGCAGTAACTTTTGATAGAGCAGTCAAATTTCAATTTTCAAGTGGAAATGTTGAATTTGATGCTTTGAGTTTAAATGGAGTAGATTCTGATTGTATTGACAACACAACTTCAATTAATATACTATCACATATTAATGAATCATTAAATATTTTTCCAAACCCTTCAAATGGCGATATATTCATAGAGTCTGCTGATCCAATCGAAACACTAGTAATTAAAGAACTTTCAGGTAAAGTTGTTTTTAAAATGGTACCACAAGAAAGCAACTTAAGAATTCAAACTACACAACTAAAAAATTCTGTCTATTTTTTAAGTTGTCTTGTAAAAAAAGAATGGATATCAAGAAAAATTATAATCAACAAAAGATAAGTTTATTTACATTTTTTTTAATCATTAAAAATTTTGCAAATGTTCATTCATTTATTGTTCTATTTTGTATTTGTAGTTATTCTTTAAGTTCACAAATAGAAAAGTCAAGTGATAAAACAATTACACAATCTTCTAGAAAACTAAATGTGTTATTGATTATTGCAGACGATTTGAACTGTGACTTAGGAGCTTACAAAAATTTAGTTGTAAAAACACCCAATATTGATCGACTTGCTAAAAGAGGATTACTATTTGAAAATGCTCATAATCAATATCCTTTGTGCGGACCATCACGTGCATCATTTATGACTGGAATGTACAGTAATCAAACTAAGATCACTAAAAATAATATGAATCTCAGAAATTCTATCCCTGATGTAATTACTATGGGGCAGCGTTTTAGACAGCAGGGTTATCAATCAGTTCGTATTGGTAAAATGTTTCATTATGATAACCCGAGCGCCATTGGAACATCTGGAAATGATGATATTTATTCTTGGGACCAAACCGTAAATCCATACGGAAGAGATAAATTAGAAGAATATAAAATTAATACATTATCGCCAAGGAAATATGGGGGGACACTAAGTTGGCTAGCTGCTGATGGTGATGACAATGAACAAACTGATGGTATTGCGACAAGCGAAGCAATTAAAAAACTTGATGATTTTGCTGCAAAAGATATACCATTTTTTTTAGCAGTTGGTTTTTTCAGACCTCATACTCCTTTTGTTGCGCCAAAGAAATATTTTGATCTTTATAATAGAGAACAAATCCATATACCAGAAATATCCAATGATTACTTAACGACTTTACCAGAGCCTGCAGTCAAGTCAATAAGAGCAAAAAAGAATCAAATTAATCTTGAAAAAGATAAAGCTCAAGAAATTAAAGAGGCTTATTACGCAACCATTTCATTTGTAGATGCTCAAGTTGGCAGAATTATTGATCATTTAAAAGCTACAGGACTTGATACAAATACAGTTGTAGTATTTACTTCTGATCATGGTTACCATCTGGGTGAGCATGGTCACTGGCAAAAGCAAACATTATTTGAAAATTCAACTCGAGTTCCTTTAATAATTTCTTATCCAGGAATAAGAAACAAAGGTAAGACATCTAATAGTCCAGTTGAGTTAATAGACTTATATCCTACTCTTATGGATCTAGCAGGTATTACAACACCTAAGCATGTTGTTGGAAAAAGTCTAGTTCCAATAATTAAAAATGTAAATGCAACGGTTCGTGAAAGCGCGCTAACAAGATGGCGTAATGGATATTCAATAAAAACTCAACGTTATAGACTTACAAAGTGGGGGGTTGATGGTGAACTAGGATACGAGCTATATGACCATCACAACGACAAAAACGAACTTATTAATCTAGCAAATAATAAAAAATATCAAGATATAATGGATTCTTTAAAATTGATGATTGAAAAAAGAATTTTGGATGCTTCAATAAAACCTGAAGGTCTTGGTAGACAATTTGAAAATGCTAAACTTATGCAAAAAGCCAAAAATATTACTTATGGTGATTTACATGATTTAAACGGTGAAATATTGTATTATAAAAATGAATAATTTAACTTTAAAATAAATGCCAAATAAGCATGCATTACTATTACGTCCAAAATTTTTATAAAAAAGATATTAAAATTTATTTTTTGCTTTTTAGTGTTTTGTTTCTACTGTCTTGTAAGTCAATTGAAACGACAAAAAATACTCGCCTCCGTTCACCTAATTTTATATTTATACTTTCTGACGATCAGGGTTGGAATGGGACATCAGTTCAGATGATGTCCAATGAACCGGGTTCAGTAAGTGATTATTTTGAAACACCAAACTTAGAGATACTTGCACAAAAAGGAATGCGTTTTTCTGATGCATATGCGAGTGCGCCTGTTTGTGCGCCATCCAGATATAGTATTCAGTTTGGCAAAACTCCTGCGAGGCTTTCATTGATTCGCGTAGGTATGAATACGGATCATATTGATCATGATGGATTTATAAGTATTCCAAAAGCTCTAAAAAAAGTTAATAATAAATATAAGACAGCTCATTTTGGTAAATGGGGAATGGGAAGCAATCCTTCTGTTCTAGGTTATGATGTAAGTGATGGTCCTACCAAAAATAAGGACGGTAATTTTGAAAATAACAAAAATCAATGGGAAAATGTCTTTAAAAAAGATCCTAAGTATATTTTTTCTTTAACTGACAAGGCAATTAAATTCATTAATTCTTGTAAATCTGAAAAAAGACCTTTTTATCTGCAAATTTCACATTATGCTGTTCATACAAATATTGAATCAAAAGAAAAAAATTACAAAAAATTTAAAGAAAAACAGCAAGGTTTACATAAAAAAAATCCAGGATTTGCTGCAATGACTTTTGAGTTGGATGAAGGGCTAGGAATTTTATTACAAAAAATAAAAGAACTTGGAATTGAAGATAATACATATATAATATACATGTCTGATAATGGTTCAGTTCCTAATATTCCTGGAGCTAAGAAGTATGAAAAAAGCTATAATTACCCATTAAGTAGGGGTAAATGGGATGCTTATGAGGGGGGTGTGCGAGTCCCACTTATTATTTCTGGACCTGGTATTAATAATGGTTCTGAGTCAGCTGTACCTGTCTCAGGTTCTGATATTTTACCAACAATTTTAGATCTAGCTGGTAATAAAACAGTGGAGCTAACTAAGGTTGATGGAGGTAGTATAGCGCCAATACTTTTAAATAAAAATATCAAACAAGTTAAAAGATCTGTGGCGGGTATTTTCTTTCACGTTCCTTACAAAAATGGTATTGCTTTGAAAAGACCACATTCGGCAGTGCGACTTGGGGATTATAAGTTAATAAAATTTCAGGATGACAAATCAATTCTTCTTTTTAATTTAGTTAAAGACAAAATGGAAAAATTAAATTTAGCTAATCAAAAGAAAGAGAAAGCAAAAGAATTAGAAAAAATATTAGATAGTTATCTTGTTGAGGTAAATGCTCCAAAATGGCAAGAGGGAATCACTTGGAAAAATACACCACTTAAAGAAATTAATTCAAATTATTAAAACTTCTTACAAGATTAAAATCTTAGTGTAAATATCACACTATAATATCTTAACTTACAATTTTAATTATTAATTTAGTAAAAAATTTAATACTTCTTCTATATTATGAGAGGATCAATCTTGATCATATTTTTCATGTGGGTGGGGTCTTCTTTTAGTCAAGATACAATAATTTATCACAAATCTTTTAGTAGCAATATTTTGAGTTATAAGAACCCATCAACTTCAATATCATTTTCGGGTTATTATAGGTTTTTAGGCTTTGTTCGTAACCAACAAGAGACATTTCCTAATAATAGTGGTAAAACACTAATGATTAGCTCAGGTGATGCTTACAGAGAACCAATGTTTCTTTTAAAATTAAATGGAAAAACAAAAGAAAAAATCACTTTTGCTGCTGACTTCATGCTTAATAGTTTATATAAAGGATCTTCATCAGATTTTACACAACCTCTAACATTAAATCTTGGATTAAATTTATCTACCTCAATTGCGACAAATCATGGAACTTTTAATTTAAAATCAGGGGGTGTTTCATGGTATAGACAAAGTCGACTTACTGTTTGGGGAAATCATTCATTTAACAGAATTAGTATATTTGAAAGAAGGCCTCAAACTCCTTTAAATAAAACACCAATTGATCGTTATTCTAACTATTATAAAAGCGGCTTAGTTGATCAGGGAATTAGATATGGAAGTCGTGCTTTTCAAGGAATATTTATTCAAGGATCAAAACTCCCACTTAATTTTTCTTTGAAAAGTGTAATCGGTAAAAGTACTTTCAATCGTTCTTTGTTTGAGAGTAGTGACAACTTTACAAGCTCTTTTCAACTTAAAAACACTTTTAATACTAATTTTAAAGTAGCTTATAATTATCTTTCCTCATGGGCAGATACAGACTCATTAGGTGGAGAAAGAAGAAATTATTTCATTCATACTTTTGAATTCGACAAGAAATGGGAAAAAATACAAGTTCAAATGGAACTGGGAATAGGTAACTACAAAGATCCTATTAATAAACTTGGACATGGCGAGGCAATTCTTTTGAATGTTAAAACTGCAAAAACATTCAAAGTACCAATTAATATGCAGCTTTACAGAATATCACCACAATTTGTAAATGTTACTGGAAATTTTTTAAATACATCTGTTCTTGATGTATTTCCTAATATAGAAGGGGTAGGGACAACAGTCAGAACTCCTTACCAAAGTCCAATAGTTGGACTTGGTTATCCTGTAAATAATCGACAAGGTATTTCTATAAATGCAGATCTATCTTTAGGTCAACTTAAGCTTAATGGAGGTATTGGTGTATTTGCTGAAATTGATACTTCGTATTCAGCATTATCTTATATACATAATGTAAATAGCCAAACACTATCTAGAATTTATGTATTTGCACAAAACTGGGGACCGTACAATGCGCTAAACTCGACATATAGAGGTGTATTTGAAAATGTAAATATCATTGACACATCTATTGCTGGACTTACAAATTTTAAAAAGTTCTTCAATACGATTGAATTTCAAGCCAAGTACAATAATAAGATTTTTGGAAAAAATTATTATTTATTTTGTTTGACTCGTTTTAATACTTGCCAAAAAGATTTTAGTTTTTTTCCGAAAATTGGAAAACAAGCACTAATTAGTCAGTTTAGTGAAGAAATTGATTTCAGTATTGAACTAAGTGAGAAATCTGCACTTGTTTTAAGTTATGGTATAGAAAAAATATTAGGCAATTCTTCTACTGACAAAGGAGATAGTCCACAAGCTACATCAACAAATACCTTTTTTGAGATGTTAGGTTTTGACAATCTGTATAGGTATACTAATTTTAGAAACCAAAAGAATACGCTTTTTGGCTTTGGCTTAGATTATAAAATTGGTCA
>Ga0160422_10000349_pt1 | contig 27587 bp, 22 predicted proteins | sample Fk160mmetaG_FD_108192 | JGI IMG/M metagenome (GOLD analysis project Ga0160422, IMG submission 108192) | Marine microbial communities from the Central Pacific Ocean - Fk160115 60m metaG | ecosystem: Environmental > Aquatic > Marine > Oceanic > Photic zone | place: The Central Pacific Ocean...
ATAATCAGCACAGCAGTTGCATTGTTACTAATGCGAACCTCATATGAATTTAGAAAATGGGAGGGTATGACTTTGATAGTTTTATACTTCATTTTCTTAGCCGTGTGTGAATACTTCAGAAGAACTGGTTTCTAAACCATGAAATCTTAACCCTCTACCTTCTCGGAGCGCCATGGTCAACTTCAAACTTGATGATATGCAAGAGGGTCTCAGAGACCTTGCACACGAATTCGCCATTGACGAAATTAGGCCCAATGCAGAACATTGGGATGCAAATTCTGAATATCCTAAAGATGCTATCGCCGCAGCTCACGACTTAGGCATCCTAAACTTGCATATTCCAGAGCAATATGGTGGTTTGGGATTGGGTTGCATGGAAGAGGTATTGGTTAACGAGGAGTTGGCATGGGGCGACCCGGGCTTTGCCACAGCAGCCTACGCAACTGCCCTTGCATGCGCTCCATTGATCACTGGTGCTACCGAAGAACAGAAGGAAATATGGTTGCGCAGAGTTGCTGAACAGGGGCATTTAGCATCCTATGCTGTAACCGAGCCGGGCGCTGGATCCGATGTCGCGGCATGTAAAACAACGGCAGTTCTTGATGGTGATGATTACGTAATTAATGGAGAAAAAATGTGGATAACCGGAGCAGGATATTCCGATTTCTTCTTTGTATTGGCGAAAACAGATCCCAATGCCGGCTATCGTGGAATGTCAGGTTTCATTGTCGAAAAGGATTCGCCGGGATTTTCCCTTGGCAAAAAAGAGACTAACATGGGGCAACGTTGCTCTGATACGAGGTCAATTGTTTTTGACAACGTCCGAGTTCACAAAGACCAACTTGTTGGGGGTAGCGAATCGGGTGGCTGGATGAATGCGATGAAAGCATTCGACGTAAGTCGACCAAATATTGCAGCACATGCAACCGGACTCGCCCGTGCTTCATATGAGCATGCTCTACAGTATTCAAACGAAAGGATGACATTTGGCAAACCACTTCACAAGCATCAAGCGATTCAGTTTATGTTGGCCGATATGAAAACAAAAATCGAGGCATCGCGCATGCTCACATGGAAATCCGCTGCGGAATCCGACAGCGGTGTTAGAAATACCGAATCAGCGGCTCATGCGAAACGCTTTGCAGCAGATACTGCTATGGAGGTGTCCACTGATGCAGTGCAAATTTTTGGTGGTTATGGTTACTCGGAGGAATACCCAGTTGCAAGGTTGATGCGAGCAGCCAAGGTTATGCAGATTTACGAGGGCTCCTCACAGGTTCAGAGGATGATTATTGGACGGGAAATAACCAAAGATTTCTAATTAAATGCTACGGGGTGTTATATTGTCTAGAAAGACACCTGCGATTATCTTGAGTGGTGGAGCCAGTAGCCGGTTAGGCCAGTCGAAGGCAATGGTAAGAATTAATGATGAAACATTACTTGCTATCACGGTAAAAAAACTGGCTTTATCAGGTTGTAGCCCAATAGTTGTGGTAGTTAACAAAACCCTGCAATTTGACGCTGTTATGAATGCGAATGGGGCTTCAGTTGTGGTAAATAAAAATCCCGAAACAGGGAGGACAGGCAGTTTCAAGGTGGGGATTAATTCAGTTGTGTCAGAACTTGGCAGAGTCCCAAAATCATTGATTATGGCACCGATAGATCGGCCTGGTTGGCGGGCAAGTCACGTAGTCAAATTATGTGCTCAAAAAACCTCAAGTTGTTTAGCAGAAAGAGGGCAAAGGGGCCATCCAGTATTGGTAGCAAAACAAGATTTGCTAAATGTGATGAGTGCATCAGACGACACTCCGCTAAAAGAAATTGTGAATTTTGCTGCAGTCGAGATAACTGGAGGACTTTTGTCATTGAATATTGATACTCCAAATGATTTAGTAACCCTTGAGAAATATACCCAATATTTTCGCGAACTTTGAGGCGTAAATGGTATGTGTGAAGAGTATTAGCCCGAGATATGACGAAGCAAACTCTGGCTTGGGCGGTAAGCAAGTTAGCACAGAGAAAACGTGTCGTCATAGCTAGTGTTGTGGAAACCTCAGGTAGTGTTCCAGGGAAAGTCGGTGCGCGCTTAGCTATTGCTGAAGCGACTACCGGATTTCACGGAACAGTTGGGGGTGCAGGTCTGGAGTTGAAAGTAATAAATCGATGTAATGAATTGCTATCTGAATGCTTCGAGCCATTTGGCGAGGTCATAACATTCGGTCTAAACAAGGGTGCGAAGGGCTATGAAGTTCAACCGTTAGACTCATTGTGCGGGGGTAAAGTAACAGTGTCAGTCGAAGTAATAATTCCGCCACCACATGTGTTAATGATGGGTGGAGGCCATTGTGCAGGTGCTTTAGCGGGAGTAATCAACTCATTAAATTGGAACTTTTCGGTTACGGATACAAGGTATGACTATTGTAACCGAGAGATTTTTCCACAGGCAAAAGAATTGATCAACTCTTCAGTTCAAGATTTTCTTACCAGTGAAACCATACAAACCATAACTCGTTTCTCAGACATCTTGCTACTTGGGCATGATTGGTCTGAGGATCAGGAGCGATTGCTCGGCTTGTTGAGCATATGTCAAACAAATGGAATGATACCTGATGGTAAACAATTTCCCAGAATTGGTGTGATTGGTAGCAGGAGTAAATGGCAGTCGTTCTGTAAAGCAGCAAAACAGGATGGTATAACTCAGGGTCTGCTAGATCTAGTCATCTGTCCAATTGGGATTAACATAGGTGCGGAATCACCAGAAGAAATTGCTGTGGCGGTTACTGCACAAATAATGTCGTTGGTGAAAGGTATTTCGCCAAATGACAAAAATTGGCGCGAATCATGACGGTTGACTGAAAATTTCGTTTCTAAAGTATCGCAGTTCCTCAATTGATTCTAAAATGTCATCAAGGGCTTGGTGAGATAATTTCTTTCGATACCTCGCAACCTCTGGATACCAGCGTTTTGCGAGTTCTTTCACTGTTGAGACATCGACCATTCTGTAGTGGAGAAAATCTGCTACATGAGGCATCTCCTTGTCTAAAAAGCGACGGTCGTTCCACACACTGTTGCCACATAGTGGTGCCGTATTAGGCTCAATCCATTGCCTGAGGAAATCTAGAGTTTGTTGCTCTGCCTCATCAATGGTAACGCCTTCTGTTTTTATTCGCTCGACTAACCCGCTTTGGTGGTGATGCTTAGTATTCCATTCATCCATCCCTGTCAATAATTCATCTGGAACTTTTATGGCTAAGTTTGGACCCTGAGCAAGAATATTGAGTTCACTGTCTGTGATAACCGTTGCAATTTCGATAATAGATTCGGTTTGTATATTCAGTCCGGTCATCTCCAAATCAATCCACACCATCCGACGGCTACTCTCGCCCATAAACATGCCTGATGGCAAATGCATTTGAAAACGGCGGAACAATCTAGTCGTTGTGGTGCCTGTTATCAATCGATTCGAAAGGAGCACACCTTTGGTTTTTTGAAGATTTTATGTCTAAATCGAGCGACAACAGTATATGCAAAATTTCTGATGGGAAGGGGAATTAACCAACAAACAGGAAACAGTATTCGGTAATGCCATCTCATGTACAATAAGCATCTTATTGCCGCACTTGATTTCATAAATGGCCTTCCGTTTCTAATCAGATAAACAGTATCTGATTCTCGATATTTTTGTGGCATTGCTGCAATTATTCGCTGAGCATCTGGTGAGGTATTTGGACGGTATCCTAAGTTTGCGTTGTTACTCATTCTTCGGTCAACAAATGTGGCAAGACGGTGGCATAACCCACAGTCCCCATCTAAGAATAAAAAATCGCGATTAATGTCGTCTCCGATACGCTCAGCTATTTCTATAGAATAGGTTCTTACTTTCACTCCCTCAGAATAATGGGTTAATTCAGGGGCGAGATAATCCGCAATGCCTAACTCGTAACTTTTAGTCAACGAATTTACCTCAATATCAACTTCAGCGGTTTGAAATTCCCACTTTTTGTGATGAGTGTAACCTCTCATAATATTGCCATTTTTCACCGTGTATAGGCAATATCTCTCGAATAAAAACTCCTCCAAGCTGCCGCGTTTTGCCTGTTGTTTAGGTCCTTTTACGACAGTGGTTCCTGATAACTCAAATCCTTCTCGCTTCCTACTAGTTTGCCATTTAACACGATTATTACTGGTGGTTACCTTGCCTTTTGCATATCGATATGGTAATCCATAAGCGCTGGGTGCATAGTTACAAGTCACGATGCTCTGTGCTTCTAGGGTGAGAAAAAGTACGCCCGCAATTCCATCTTTCTTGACATAAGTTCTGATATTGAATTCTGGGAATGTTGAAATTAATGGAGTGCTGACAAACCAGACTGGTCTGACATTTTTCATGATGAACGGTACGACTCCAACATACGCTTTATTTTGGAAGGTATCAATCTCTAAACCATCCGGTATGTGTGGGCGTAGTTTATCAATATCTACTGCCCAATGCATGAATGTTAGTTCTCGCCACTCTTGAGATAGTGTATGTTTTCGAGATGGCATGGGAAATGGGAGGTGGTCTGATGCAAACTCTTCCTCCATGGCACACGCAGATTTTTATCTTGCTTGAAGATAACCAATTTTGTTTCTCTGCAAATCTTTGGTTAGTTATATTGATTTAACAAGCATACCACGCTGACCTATGGCGGAGCCAATCGAAGCGGAGTTGGTGGCCGGTGGGTCGCCGACTAATGTTCTGGCAGTTTCATTGATTGGTTCGCTGTTGGTTAGTGCGCTTTTTTTGGCGATTGCGTATTCACCCGAAGACAAAGTTGTCAGTAATTCAGCGCCTCAAGAGTCATCTAATGAGTGGCGAGCATTCTCAGTTGTTGCGCCGATTGACACAGGCATAAATGTCTATCATGATCATTTCAGAACTAATGAGACTTATCCAGAGTGGTTGTTGGATGATTTGGGAGTCAACAAAGTTTGTAATTTGACATTCAATGGAACATGGCAGGAACGCTATGATGCTGACCGAATGGATTGCTGGGATAATCTTACTACTACAGACATTGTCTATTTCCCCGGAACCAAAATAATCGGAACCTCACCCGACGGCGATGGCGGGGTGCTAATCCTTGATGATCCCTCAGACGGTCACGGAACAGCAGTAACCGGTTCTGTAATCGACGCAAATCCCGATGCGGTAATTTTCTTTGTTGAGGGTTTTTCAGATAGCGCCGTGCTAGCTGCGGCCAATCAACCCCTCGTCGATGTTATTTCGACGTCATTTGGAGCAATAGGTTCAATTCCGGTTCCAGGTATTGAGGACGCAACAAGGGTTGCAGTTGTCGATAATCACAAACTCCACACTGGTGCAGCAGATAATTCACCTTCTCCAGCCATTCAAGATGCGACAGCAGGTCCACCCTGGTCGATAGGTATCGCTGGGTATGCTGAAGAAGGCGACGACCAAAAAGAAATAATGTCAGGATCATACCCTGACATATCTGCAGACTGGACACAGTATTTGCCTAATCATGACGATATTGACGGTTACCATGAAACATCAGGGACATCGTTTGCGACTCCCCGCACAGCTGGAATTATTTCCTTCGTCTTGCAAAGTTTGCGTCACGAATATTCCGACAATAGTTCTGGAGCATCACAGGAAAGGTCAGGTATGCTGGTTAATGGGGATAATTTTACTGTTTCAAACATACAGGTGAGGGAGGCAATAAATCTCTCTGCATGGTATCCGGATTTCGGATGGGATCCAACGTCTGGTACCATGCCAATTTCACCGGTGTTACCATGCACACAAACTGGCTGGGGATTGGTAAATCTATCAAACATTCAGCCTCTCATAGCGCACCTAAATCAATCTGAGATCCTACCAGACCGGCCAACTGATGTTGAAACTTGCATGTCTGCGAACCAAGAAATGCGCGAGTCTTACTGGGGAGCGTATCCAAGCCAAGAAGCCGCAAGCAGGGTAGTGGATGATGAAACGCACGCTATTTGGCGTGATTGAAAGTGCAGAACTTTGATACCAATTATTGATTAATCAGCGATGCTTGGATTATCGTATGACAAGGGTCAGTAATTCTGTTTCAGTTGCCTTAATCGCGCTTTTACTATTACCATCTCTAGGTGCCGTAGTTCCAGTAAATGCCGAATCTGCGGTTGATGAAGAGGAAGCTTGGTGGGTCGATACCACAGTTGATCGCAACAAAAATGGTATTGGCGACATGATTGAGCGACATATCGACAATCCAATCTTGTTGAAAGATGGCACTCTACCGATAATTGTCGATTTTGATCACACTCCTGACGAAGCAGATGTAGACATGCTCACTGAATTGGTTGATTATCAGCATGATTGGTATTTGCCGGGAATTGATGCACTGGCTGGTAGGCTGCCTGTTTCAATGCTCGAGAAAACTACGACACTACCCGGTGTCGTAATGCTGGAATTAGATGGTATTATGACCATCCAAAACGGTGATGCAGTGGCCTTACATGGTGTCGACTCAGCATGGCAAGAAACCGGTTATGATGGGTCAGGGACCACCGTAGCGATTATCGACACAGGGATTGACGGAGCTCATTCAAGTCTTGATGACCAAGATGATGACCCAGAAACCAATGACCCCAAGGTCATCGCATTTTATGACCCAGTAAATAACCCCAGTCTGACTAACGGGACTGAGATATTTCCCTATGATGACCAAGGACATGGCTCACATTGCGCAGGGACAACTGCAGGAACAGGTGCGCCAACCTATGAGAACCCAGGAATGGCACCAAAAGCTAAGCTCGTCGGAGTAAAAGTGTTAGATTCCGGTGGCTCCGGGTCATTTGCCGTTGTAATGGCAGGCATGCAGTGGACAATAGACAATCGCTATCAATACAACATAAGAGTCGCTTCGATGTCTTTGGGAGCATTTGGCATAATAGAGTGGACATCATCTGAGGAGGACAGTGTCAATAGAATGGCCAACGAGATGGTTTACAATGACATTACTTTGTTTATTGCAGCCGGTAACTCTGCAGGTAGAGGAACTATTGGTACCCCGGGAAGTGCTGAGGACGCAATAACTGTCGGTGCTTTAGATAAGGATTCCTCAATCGCTGCTTATTCAAGCCAGGGTCCAACTGAGGAAAACAGAGTCAAACCAAATGTTGCTTACGTGGGCTCCAGTGTAATGTCTGTTGCTCACAATACGGGCGATCAATATACTGACATGTCGGGTACTTCCATGGCGACTCCTGGTGCAGCTGGAGTTGCGGCTTTGATGTTGCAAGCCAATCCAGGCTTGAGTCCATTTGAGGTGCGCAATTTCATGCAAGAGACCGCCGAATATCGGGCTTGCACATACATGGGCGACCCAGCAGGCGTGGACGGTTGTGATGATAACGACGCCCAAAACATCGTAACCAAGAATCGGCAAAACAATGTCTATGGCCATGGAGAGGTTAGAGCACTCGAATCAGTATTGGCTGCCGCAGAGAAATATTATGTATTTGATACATCCATGCAAATAACCATTGAAACAGACCCAACTCATGATAACACCCACACTCACCTGAGCCCGGGTGAATCGATTAAGTTTCTAACTAGCGGCGGCATCGAAACCATTCAGTGGCGCAGTAATCACATCGTTGATGATTGGACAAATTTGCAAACCTACCACAGTACGGATACCGAAGGACAAATATCTGCTATTGACTTGATCGAACAATTTCAACACCTCCCGGGGATTGACCTTGATGGGAACCATACTATCTCAATCAGAGGTCTACAATCCAACGATACTGGAGGACATTCATCCTCGCCGCTGGTAACCATAGATGTAATGCTGATGAACTCAGACTCAATAAATATGCAACAATCTGAGGATGCCCCAGGATTTACTTTCATTGCATTATCCATTGCGTCGGCGATTGCTTTGTTTGTCAATAAAAGAAAAGAACAAGCTGCGTCGATTTACGAAAACAAGCCAGAAAAGTAGGCTTTTGTTTGTTGCGCAGCGGTGCAATAAAGAGTGAAATACCAAGACCACGGTTCATGTCGTGGCTCAAAGATCCAGATGTCCACGGCGATAGAAAAATCAATTTCAAATACCGTTTGTTACGGAAATTCAATCGTTCCTTAATGTCGGTCTGGTTTAGAGAATTAGACATTGTTGACAACGAAAACATACCTCACGATGGAGGCGTTATGTATGTTTCATGGCATCCCAGTGGGTTAATCGACCCCATGTTACTCCACGCTTCATTGCCCGGGAAAATATCGATTCTTGCTAAACACACATTGTTCGAACTACCAATTCTCGGTCGTATGATAAAGGCAGGTGGCGGACTACCGATTTATCGGACAACAGATAGTGAGGATGTCGAATATTCTAAGCAAAAAAATTCAACGATGCTGGAAAACGCTGGCACTACAGTAGCTAACGGCGGCAGACTACTATTGTTCCCGGAAGGCAAAACCCACACCGAGGCAAATGTGGTCAGAGCAAAAACCGGCGCCGCGCGAATAATGCTTGTTGCCCTGCGCCATGCTGAAATTAACAATTTGCCACCGCCTAATCTAATTCCAGTGGGACTACATTATTCAAATTCTAATAAGTTTAGAGAACGAGGTGCGGTTATACTGGAGCGGCCAATGACTTTGCCACCAATCCCACAACTGACTGATAGTCAATCAACGCAGCATGAAGCTGACAAGGGCTGGGTAATTGAGGTTACCAATTCTATAGAAGCGGAACTTAAGCGAGCCAGTTTGTCGAAGACCACTTGGGAGGAAAGGCGCTTGATTTGGCTTGCTAGAAGTGTCGCATATGCTGAGCGGGCTGCTCAGAGCGGTGAGAGACTTCAGCGACCAAGTTATGCTGAATCGGTTATTGGGGCGAGGAGACTTAGAGCGGGTTGGGAATATTATAATACTAATCAACCTGAGAAAATAGCACCATTAGTTGAGAATTCGAAAGAATATTTTGCTGAGCTTGAATCTATTGAAGCGACCCCGTATGATGTTGCAGCGAAGCCGGAAAAACCCACTTTAATTGGCTATGCTGCAGCACTTGCTGCATGGCTCTGGGTTGCATCTTGGATGCTTGGTTTAGTGACATGGAGTGCGGTTTTGGGTAATGTCCCACCATATCAAGCAAATTATCTTACCATGTGGCAACTAAAGAAGCGTGGTGTGTCAGAATCGATTCATGGGACTCTCAAAATAGGTACTGCAGTCATAATGTTCCCGATATGGTGGATTTTCGTTTCTTTATCAGTTACAGTGATATTTCTGGCGACCGAAAGCCCAATCTACATATTGCTAAACAAACACTGGTTGCTCGCTTATTTCACCATGATAAATCCGATTGTCATGTTTTTTGTGTTGCTAATATGGTGGCCAACCTCTGGTAAGTTGCACATGAAACTGTATGCGCGCCTAGTTCGAAATTGGCGCAACTTGAAGCGTTGGAAGAACTGGCGGAAGAACCAACAATATTGGGAGAATCTACGCAACCGGCAACGTGAGATTGGTGGTATGTTGATTGATTTAGGTGCTGATTTAGTTTTACCGGGGGATGATGATTGGCACGAACCTGCAACGGGCAAAGATGACTCAGTTTATGTCAAACATAGAGCCTGATTTAATTCAAATCAACCCTATATTGATATGCATCCATTAACACGCGTGAACGGGTGAGCATATGGTGGGAACTGAGTATGTTAAAATGACTCCACCTGCCTTGAAAACTGTCTGGAGTGCTAATGTTAACAAGAAAAATGTCGAATTGTTGATTAATTCAAATGCGGTTTTACTAGATGTCTTGCGTGATCAAGTTGGGACATTAGGGGTCAAACGTGGTTGCGATCTCGGTACTTGTGGCTGCTGTACTGTTATGATAGACGGTGAACCTCGCTTATCTTGTCTATGTCTGGCAGGTCAAGTTTCAGATACAAAAATAATTACAGTTGAGGGACTGGCTGACGGGGCACATCTGGCCCCGATTCAGGCATGTTTCGCCGAACATGGTGGTTCTCAGTGTGGTTTTTGCACACCAGGATTTTTAGTTGCATCCCAAGCCTTGCTTAATGTTAATGAGTCGCCATCGCATCAAGAGATATCTGAGGCAATAGAAGGTAATCTGTGTCGGTGCACTGGTTATCAACAAATAATTGATTCAATAGAAGCAGCAGCGCGAATACATCGTGGTGAAGTTGCACCACCAGAGCCCGCATCCTCACCTCACCCCGATCCTCATCCGAGCGGGCCGGGTGAACCATCAATGCCGCCCGGTCATGCGAAGTGATAACTATGTCAGCAGGATACCGACAACAACCGGGTAGTTCATCATCAAAGCGAACCGACGGCAAACGGGTTGCTGGCAAACAAGTATTCCCGCCCCCTGGCTCTGGAGGGTCTCATCCTACCATGAAGGAACGAGATCTAGATTTCATTCCGGAGTCTGTCGGTGGAAAAGAACCGCAACCAGCAGGTTCACACATACATGATCGAATAAGAACAGGAACAGTGGTGGGGAAATCCCTTTCTTTGGTTGACTCAAATGCAAAGGTTACCGGACAAGCATGGTATGGCGATGATGTCAGGTTGCCGAATGAGGTCATTGGTAAAATCCTGCGTTCACCACATCACTATGCAAAAATCAAATCGATTGATACTTCAAAAGTCGAGGCTCTGCCAGGAGTAATAGCAGTTGCTACTGGACAAGATGCCACCAATAGATTTGGGGTTCTTCCGGTTACCAAAGACGAACATGCAATGGCCGTTGAGAAAGTACGGCACATGGGAGATTTGGTCGCTTGCGTATGTGCTGAAAGTGAAGCCATAGCGATTGAAGCACTTGCTCTGTTTGATATCGAATGGGAACAGTTAGAACCGGTTTTTAATCGCAAGATGGGCTTGGAGGATGTTGATGAGCCAATTCATTGGCGAGGCAAATACCATTTATCTAGAACCAACGTACAGAAACGGGTTTTTCAGGAGTTTGGTGATCGTTCTTTGGTGACCAATCCACACGCTTCGTCACATGGTAAATGGAGCATGGAAGGCGTGCATCACGGTTTCACTGAACCACATGCGGTAGTTGCGCATTGGGACCCCAACGGGCGTCTCCAACTATACACTCCGCAACAAGTTCCCCATTATACACACCGAGCATTATCTACAGTCTTGAATGTTCCAATGCACCAAATCAACGTTATCAGAACCTTCGTAGGTGGCGGGTTTGGCGGTAAATCCGACCCTTTCCCGCACGAAATGTGCGCCGCCATATTAGCCAGAAAAGCTGGTCGACCCGTTAGAATCACCTTCGATAGGGAAGAAGTATACTGGATTAATCGTGGAAGGCATCCTAGTGATATCGAGGTGAAAATGACAGCAGATGATATCGGTAGAATTTCGGGCTTCGATATTGATGCATTGATTGACGGTGGTGGCTTTGCTTCTTTTGGTCACGTCACTTCTTATTACAATGGCGTATTGGCCACCGCACCGTATGAACTGGGCTCATTCCACTACACCGGGGCAAGGGTCTGGACCAACAAACCGGCCTCTGGTGCAATGCGGGGCCATGGGGCGGTGAACACGCGTTGTGCAGTGGAGGTAGGCCTCGATGAAATGGCTGAACAGATGGCGGTCGACCCTATTGACCTCCGATTGGCCAATCTCCTGCCACCTCACAGCCGAACAATTACCGGTTTCCGAATCACCTCAAACGGTATGAGGGAGGCGTTAGAAGAGGTAAGAAAAGGCTCCAAGTGGGATGAAAAGTTTAGGCAAATGCCGCTGGGCAAAGGTATCGGTGTCGGATGTGGTTTTTTCATTTCAGGTTCTGGTCTACCAATCCATTGGGACCCAAACAGATTTCCCCATGCTACAGTTCACATCCAGGTTGACATGGACGGCGGTGTAACCGTCCACACCGGAGCTGCAGATATTGGTCAGGGCTCGACAACGGCAGTAGCCCAAGTAGTAGCAGAAGTGCTTGCATTACCTATCGAAATGATTCACGTCCGAAGCCACGAAAGCGATACTTCGCCAGTGGATTTGGGATCCTACTCAAGCCGTGTCACATTCATGAACGCCAATGCAGCAATCAGGGCAGCATTAGAGATTAGAGAACAAATTCTGAAAGCTGCTTGGGATATTCTCGGATACCATCCCAATACCTTAGTACTCAATGATAGAAGAATATACTACAAACACGATCCGGCAGTAGGAGTATCATATCTAAAAGCCTTACACAAGGCGCAGGAAGACAAGGGCTCGTTAATTGCTAGCGGGGCGTATCGCTCTCCTCCGATGGGTGGAGTGCACAAAGGTGCAGCAGCAGGTTTAGCACCAGCATACTCATTCTCAGCATATGTTGCAGAAGTCGATGTTGATGTCGAACTAGGTCTTGTTAAGTGTACGAATGTTTGGGCAGCACATGATTGCGGTAAAGCACTTAACCCGCTAGCCGTTAAAGGACAAATAATTGGTTCTTGTCACATGGGGCTTGGTCAAGTTCTGTCAGAAAAGATGGTCTATGGTCGAACAGGACACTTGCAAAATCCTAACCTGTTAGAGTATAAAATTCCCTCAGTCCATGAAATGCCGCATGTCGTGCCGATAATTATTGAATCGTGCGATCCAGAAGGGCCTTTTGGAGCAAAGGAGGCTGGTGAAGGACCACTATTACCAATATTGCCTGCTGTAGTTAACGCGGTGTATGATGCAGTTGGTATAAGATTCAGAGATTTACCACTCACCCCTGACACTGTTTACAAGGGGATTGAGCGAAAGAGGAGGTCGCTAAAGCTAGATGATTGTCTAGATTTGCCAAGTCCAAGATTGGAGCATGGGCCGATGCAAGAGATACTTGTTGAGCGGGCAAAAGAACATCGAACAAGAGACAAAGCTAGACAGAGGACAGAGGATACATCGCACTATGTTAACGGTGTATTGTTTGGTTTCGACCCGAATATTCCTCTCGAGGACCAGGTCGACGGTTGGCGCATGGCTACAGAGCCAGATCCAGAGCAACTTGCAGAGTTAGGTCTGGCAGGTAAAGCGTGGCTCAAGAAAACACAACGAGAAATGGGGCGTGACTGAATTTGTTGATGCCACCATTCATTCTGCATCATCCAGTAAGTATCGCCGAGGCAACTCAGATTGCATCAGAGTTAATCGAGTCAGGTGAAGATTTTGACTGGGTTGCTGGAGGTACGGATGTATTGCCTAACTACAAGTGGCGAATAAACCCCAAACCACATGTCATCTCATTGGCAAAGATACCTGAAGCCAATCATGTGACGCAATATGAAATTGGGTGCATGACGAAGCTTTCTTCATTGACCGAAGAAAACGGTGTGCATCCATTAATTGTCGAAGCTGCCTCCAAGATTGCATCATCACTTATTAGAAAGAGTGCAACTGTTGGTGGTAATTTGTGTCTAGACACCCGGTGCTTTTGGTACAATCAAAGCGAGGACTGGCGCCGTTCCATCGATTGGTGCCACAAGGCTGACTGTGGAACCGGTGCTGATTGCCGGGTAATTCCTAATCAGAACACTCTTTGCGTGGCGACCTATCAAGGCGATTTAGCACCAAATTTCATGGCATTGGGTGCAACGGTGACCCTGATCGGCCCTCAAGGAGACCGCACGATTCCATTGACTGAGTTCTATCAATTGGACGGAATGAAAAAGAATGTCTTGCAACCAGGGGAATTCATGCTAAAGGTAACTCTACCTCAGGACGCATACGAATATGACGGAAGTTACCAAAAGTTGAGATTAAGAGAATCCTGGGATTTCCCGGAGGCAGGTATCACTGCGGTATGGAAAAAAGGCGATTATTCCTCTCTCAAAATTGCCTCGACTGCGCTAGAATCAATTCCCAAAATTCATGGTGAGCAAGTTGATGAGTTCGTTGAAAAGTGGGAAAAGGGGTCCACGATACCACTACTTTCTGAGGCAATAAGGCGTTCAGTGAAACCAGTAAACAACACCGCATTGCCACCTAATTACCGTCGCTCGGTAGTCCGCGTTTTGGCCAAACGAGCCCTCAAAAATATTGGATGTGAGTAACTCATGACATCCAGAAGTATATTCACAATATGTGTTTTTGTTGTTAGTTTATTTGGGTTGTCAATAATACCTCTCTCTAGCAGTCAAGATCAGGTTGAAATACCATCTTGGGAAGTGGGTTGGGAGACAGATGTTGATGGTGTTTATGAACTCTCAATTTCCGGAGATAACGATATTTTAGATTCAATTGATTTCTTTATTGCCAACGAACGGATGACTGAAATAAATCTAGAGATAACAATTGATTGGGATGAGTCAGACAATATTCCTATCGAGCTAGAATATGATGAATCGGTTAGCGTTGCTGCATCAGACAACCAAACTTTCACCATTGAAATATCGGATGTATCTGGCTATTCATTCAAGCGTTCACCAACACAGTCAATGACTCTATTATTATCTGCTCAGGAGGTGGCCGTTGAACAAGCAATAACTACCCAAGAGATTGATGCCGAATTAACAGTGCCTTCAGTATTTGATCTAGTTTTGGAATCTGCAACAAAGGATGAAACACTATACTCAGGTTCGTCGATTGAGTATGTCTTGATAGTTACTAATCATGGTAATACAAAAGATGTGATTAAAATGCCAGAATCGTCTGTAAAATCTTGCCCTAATGTCGATGTTGAAGGGCTAGATGTATTGCGGGATGTAGAGGTTGACAATTCAACTTCTTCTGAGTATACCATACGAATTTCAGCATCCGAGTCACAACCAGAAAGGCTCTGTGAGGTGACTATCTCAATTAAGTCTGCAGGCAATGATAAATTATCCAGTACGGTGTTCGAAGTAAGCGTCAATTCTAACGCCGCTCCTGATGATGCGAGTAACTCAAACAATGAACAACCCTCCTCAACTCCTGAGGGTGAGATTACTGAGGCAGATACTCTAAGTTTTATACCGTTATATGAGTCTATTTTGGTAGTAATTATTGCAGTGGCTTTTGGAAGGCGAAATAATTGTTAAAAAATAACATACTGCGAGAAAATTTCCCTCATCATCAAGGGGTATTTTCTACCCTTCGAGCCGTATAAATGATTGTATTAACATGCTCATCAATCAGCAAGCATTATGAGTGGAAAGAATTTCGGGATATTAGTAGTGTGCGATTCATCGCCCAAAGGGAGGAATGACATGACAGATGGGGAGAAGAAGAAAATTAGTCTTGAGACTTGGCTCAAGGTTGGTTTTATGTCATCACTGTTGATATCTGTTATATTGATAAGTCTGGTCAGTCTTGACAAGGAAACAGTCTTCTCCCCGTATGAAGAGGATGCTGAGTATTACAATATCCAATTGACTGAAATGCGGGCTAACCTTGGCGATGACGGTACTGGTTATACAGTTGCTAACACTATGTCTACACCAATGCTAGTCAACGATTGGAAAGACCCGCATCGGACTCTTTTGGTTATCGCTGCTCCTGAGAAACCTTTTGATGCAGCAGAAGCATCGGCTATCTATGACTTTGTTACCAAGAAAGGTGGTAAGGTTGTATTGGCATCTAACTCCACTAATGCTCAAATGGTTGCGAGTGAATTCGGTGTGAAATATTTTGATGCCCCAGTAGTTGATCCTTTCCAATTCTACGAGGTCGCCGACGAAGCCGGCCAAGCGTTGAACCCTGACGAAAGAAAACTTTGGGCAGCCGCTAGTATCGATCGGGATGTTACCCAAATGGGGGATGAGAAATATGTTCCATGTTCAAGCAACAACTTAGCAAATGCCCAAGTTAGTGACTGCCGCATGCCGGTCCTTTTTCACCGAGCAACAGCAATACAGGTGCTGGATGAAGATGTAGATGACGCCCGGGAGGTTATGGTGCTAGCACATGCATCAACCCCTGCGTTCATTGCTAGACAAGACACCAATATTGACAATTTGAACAACCCTACCTTAGGAGAAGGGAAGACCGGTCTGGTAATCAGAATTGATTATCCGGGTATTGAGGTTTTAGAAGAAAAACCAAACAATAACTTTGGTGAAGTGGATGTCACTGGTTCAATCGTTTTTGTTTCAGATCATTCGGTATTAGCCAACCACCTATGGAATCAAACAGTCGCAGAAGAAACCGGTAAGCAACAATGCAAATCACCTTTCTATGTATCCAATGCCCTTGGCAACTCACATGCGTGCTGGGATAGCGCATTGTTTGCTTCAGATGGCAGCGAGGTAGTTTGGCACGGTAATGGGCCATATTTCCAAGCATTATTTTATGATATGATGGAGTTTGATAATGAGGAAATCACCACGAAGGTAACAAGAGATCCTTCGGAATTTAACTTAGTCTTCGATGAAAGTCGACACGTTTCAAGTGCATTATCCTCACCATTTACTGAGGCTATCGGTGCAGTGGTCCTGCTGACTAGTGACAATGTATTGAAGTGGCTGATTATCCTCAACTTGTTTGCCCTTCTTGCTATCGCTATTATGGTCGTGCCAGAAAAAGAAAATTGGCGTCATGTTTTTGATTTAACCAGATTCAGAGAGAGGCCTACAAAAATAGACTCCTCCCAGTATCAGAGACGAGTTAGAGAAGCCCTCTTGTCTAAAGTACGGCAGTTCAATGATTTAACGCGAGATGAATTTGCTCGTAAGTCACCTGCGGAGGTCATGTATATGGTCCGAGACCCGCGCCTGGTCGAACTGATAAGTTCGAACCGTTCCTACTCCAACGAAGAATTGAGGGAAGTGATTCCCCAAATACGTCGTTGGGGTAAATAAAATTAGGAGGAAAAAGACATGCAACCAGCCCCCCCACCCCAGCCTGCGCCAACGCAGCCAGGGATGCCAGCAGCACCTGCACCAGCAGCGCCCATGCCAGCACCACCAATGCCAGCAGCCCCAGCGCCAGCGGCTCCAATGCCCGCACGCCCAGCAGCACCTGCACCAGCAGCCCCGGCCGCCCCGGCCGCTCCGGCACAGCCGAAGCACCAGAGTAGCCCAGAAGTTAGAGAAAGACTATCTGCAGTAGGAGCAATCGCACAAGCTATTAGCGCCGAAGTTCAGAAAGTAATTATTGGTAAAGCACACATTATCGATAATGTTCTTATTAACATTCTATCCAACGGAAATCTTTTGTTCGAAGATTATCCTGGATTGGCTAAAACACTGATGACTAACACATTTGCGGACGCCCTTGGTTGTGATTTCAAGCGTGTTCAGTTTACCCCGGATTTGCTACCAGCGGACATCACTGGGACCAATGTTTACGATGCTAAGAAGGGGGAATTCACCTTCAAGCCTGGACCACTGTTCTGTAACTTACTGCTTGCTGACGAGATTAACCGTGCTCCACCGAAGACACAGGCTGCTCTGCTTGAAGCGATGCAAGAAAAACAAGTAACTATTGGAACAGTAACTCATAAACTACCGGCACCGTTCATTGTTATGGCGACTCAGAACCCAGTCGAACAGGAAGGAACATATCCACTCCCTGAAGCACAACTTGACCGATTTATGTTCAAGATGTCAGTGGGTTACCCGGACAGAGCGGATGAAGATGAGATTCTCGCTCGTCGTATCAGTCGTGGTAAGGATGCCGTTGATGTCGATGTCATTACCGATCCACAAAGAGTTATTGCAATGCAGCAAGCATGCGAGGATGTCTATGTTGATCCTGCTCTGAGAATGTATATGGTCGAGATTGTTGCTCGAACCAGAGAAGATCCAAGAGTTCTTGTTGGTTCATCTCCTCGTGGTTCTCAAGCATTATTGAAGACATCCAGAGCAGCAGCGGCTCTTAGGGGCCGAGACTTTGTTACACCTGACGATGTCAAAGCCGTTTCGGAATTGGCGATCGCTCACAGAATTATCCTTAAGCCAGAACACCAAATCAAGGGACTTGAGGCTGGGGAAGTAATTCAAACAATCTTGCGTGAAGTTCCGGTCCCAACAGTCTGATTACTTAATTGACAGGTGTTAGTTATGTGGAGCCGTAAGTCAGCGATGTTAGGTAGTCTCGCCATAGCGATGTATTTGCTTGGTCTGACTCTGCGAAATGAGCAATTAGTAACGATTGCAGTAGTCATTTTCGTATTTCTGACTTGGGCTGCCTTGTTTGGTGGTCATGCTGACGTGGCTTCCTCGGGTAGAAGAGCAGATGAGTGGTCAGGGGAGGAAGGCATTGCTTTGGGAAGCGTCATTGCCATGCGGAAACTCTCCAGTGCTCGACTATTTGAGGATGGAGAATTAAATGTAACATTAAGGATGCAAAATAATTCACCCCTACCAAAAATTTTGGAGGTTAGAGACAGGGTGCCGGAAGTGATGCGGATTAAGGAGGGTTCAAATTACATTTTGATGGAGTTAGGCCCGCGCAGAGAAACTTTCATCGAATATACGGTTGAATGCCCGCTACGAGGATTCTACAGTATTGGTCCTGTTGCTGTGAGGATACAAGACCCGTTTGGATTATTTCACAAGGAAAAAGAAATGCATGTCTACGATGATTTTCTTGTATTCCCTAAGATGGAAGACTTGAAAGAAACCTTTGTGAAATCTAGAGTGCCAAAAATCTTCACCGGAGCAGTAAATATCAGGCAACCAGGACCAGGTTCCGAGTTCTACTCTCTTCGAGAGTATTTTGAGGGAGACTCATTTAGGTCGATTAATTGGTCAGCCTACGCTCGTTCTGGGAAATTGATGGTTAATGAAAGAGAAAGAGATGCGGTATCGGACATCATAATTATTGTTGATTCAAGAGCCGTTTCTGAGACAGGTCCTGTTTCAAGAAACGCCCTAGTATACTCGACACGAGCAGCAGCATCATTAGCGAAGTATTTCCTAAGCAGAAGAGATTCTGTGGGAGTAATTGTATACGGTGACGAGGTTGTCAGCGTCGATAGAGACACAGGAAAAAAGCAATTGTACGTTATTCTTACCAAACTTGCGGGTGCTGTTGCCCGTGGCAACATTCCTCTACAAGTAGTAGTTAATCGCATAATGCCACATATCAATAAAGGCAGCCCAATCATATTCCTGTCCAACCTAGAAGATGATCCGACCATTATTAGTGCACTACGCGATTTTAGAGCAAGAAATTTTGATGTCACGGTGCTATCACCCTCATCATTGGAATTTGAGTTCGACGCTAAGCGAATCGATAGAACCGGTTACGAAGTTCTGAAAACTGAGCGTGATGTATTAATCGGAGAATTACGCGGACTAGGTGTCAACATAATGGATTGGGAACCAGACATGCTCCTGTCAACTGCACTTGCGGGAGCAAGAGGATTTTGAGGTGATAATGTGACAGTAAGCAAGCCATCCGGGGATACGAGAATTCTCTACGAGGGTAAAACAGTTAGGTCCTCAGCACCATCTAGAAAGAAACTAGCTGGTCAAGCGGGTGCAGGGGCCGAAATCCCAAAAGATGCAATTCCAACAGTAGAAATGCCGTCGTTCATCGAAAGTTTACTTGGTGGCCCGTTAGTACCAAAAACCAAATTCCTACCACCAGACAGAATGGTTCAGAATCTTCAATTGGGAGTTTACGGTGTGCTTGTGGCACTTTCTTTGCTGACATACATGGTATCCCCTCCAGAAGGCACACTGTGGTATTTGATGACCGGTAGTTTAGCAATTTCTTTTGTCGTGCAAATAGCGATAATTGTCATCGCCGCAGGAACAGGATTTTGGGGCACAATGCAAAGAGATGCTCGATTCACACTGGTTAGTAACATTCTGTTTATCCTAGCAATTATGCGGTTTGCGGCCTCCAAAGTATCGCTTTCTACAGATCCCTTTGGCCTTCAAGACAGCCCTGCTTTACTAAATATCCTAGTTGTGAGTTATGCTGTTCTGCTGGTGATGTACTTTGAACTTGCTAACGGCGTTATCAGGTATTCTATGTTGGACACCAGTATTAGAACCAATGAAGTTTATGTAATGAACCCTAAGAAAATTGTGGGCAAGTATCATCGCTCGTTGGTAATCAACCCAGTCTCAGCAGCAATTCTTGCAATTATTGTGCTTTCGGCAAATACAATACTGCCCTTTATTGTCGGTATATTTTCGTCCGATACTGCGACTAGAATGGAAGAATCTGTTGAACTAATTTCCGTATACGGTGTTGCCTTAGGGACATTCTTTGTATTTTGCGTGGTCGGTGGCTTGTTTGCTCTTAACCTGCCGAATCACTTGCAGAAGTTTAGAGAAAAGCGAGCCGAATAATCAAACGTTTGGTTTTTCCTCGATCACGGTTGACAATTGACTCATAAGTTGCTTGATATCGTTAGTGTTGGCAACATATTGCACTGATAATTTGGTAGAGTTAAGAAATCTCAGATCACTAATTTTTGAGTTTACCTGTTGAAGTCTCCGTTCAACAATTTCTCTACTGTTGGTGCCGATGAAGGATATTAAGCATGAAAACAAGTCAACATTGGTAATTAGTAATCTGGTTTCAATAATGTTTTCAGCAATTGTTAATTGTTGCTGGGAAACCACAATATCTATGGTTGAAGGTCTTGATTCAACTGACCAGCAGGTTATATTTTCGCGGTCTAGATGGATTAGGATTTGACCCAATAGTTTACTCTGATTACTCACGTCACCAACCTCGGCAGTAATTCTAGCGATACTTCTCATGCAACCAATGGCTTTGAGTTGACTAGATTGGATTATGTTTGGCCCGATTACGGTTGGTGCGTATGACTTCGAAGGAGAGTGAAGATTTCTAATCTCGATAGGTATACCACAATCCTTGACTGGTGCCATGGTTGTGTGGTGAACCACTGGAGCATCCATCCGGCTAAGCTCTCTCGCTTCATCATACCCTAAATAAGGAACTGCCTTTACACTAACACCCCAACGCGGATTTATTGATAATATTCCATCAACGTCTTTCCATAAAATTAATTTTTTTGCATCTAGAATTCTCGCAATGGCTGCCGCAGAATGGTCACTTCCTCCTCTACTCAGGAGGGCAAGATTGCCATCTTTTCCTTCACCAAACCAACCTGTTATCACAGGGATACCAAAAAAAGCAGAATGATCCAGTTTCTTAATCGAACTTTCAATATCCACGCTTGTGGCAGTGTCAGTACCATCCAAACAGATACCAATATCTTCCGAACCAACTGGATAGGCATCCATTTCCTTTTTCCTTAATTCGTTAGCAACCACCAATGCAGATAGTCGCTCTCCCGCAGCTAGAAGAGTATTAACATCAACATAGCTATCTGGATTCGTCGATAGATTAGATAACGATTTTTCGATTCCCGTGAATACATTATTATATTTTTCAGCAAGAATTGATTGCTCAATCAACGGTGAGAATCTTGAGTGTTGTTTTTTCAAATCTGATACTAATCTTGTTGCGTATCTCGGTTCATTCGCCGCTCTAAGTAGTCGGTCAGTAACACCCCATAGCGCAGAAACGACAATGACGGTTTTTTCAGCCTGAGCATTTATGATTTCAGCAATAGTCTCCAAGTCAGAGGAATCTCGCAGACAAGAACCACCAAATTTGTGAACAACTACATCATTCATGGTAAAAGCCTCCTCTCAGTGCTAAGTCGGCGATGGCAAATTTTGCCATTGCTTCGACCACAGCGACCGCTCTTGGTGCTAATACAGGGTCATGTCTTCCCTTCACTTTCAGCGTTTCTTGTTGATTTGTCGCCAAGTTCAATGTCACTTGTGCTTTTGGTATGCTGGAGGGCGGTTTGAAAGCAACTTTACAAAATAAATCCGAACCAGTAGATAGGCCGGCTAGGGCACCGTCGGGCTTTTCTCCCATCATTATTGGATTGTCTTTGTCGCCACCCCACGGGCTGTTGTGTTCGCTTCCACTCATTTTTACTACAGAGAAACCTTCACCAAACTCTACGCCCCTAGCGGCAGGTATTGACATCATTACTCTGGCTAAGTATGGCTCAATTCCATCAAACCATGGCTCGCCGATTCCCATTGGCATTCCAGAAATTTGTAATTCAACCTCACTGCCGATTGAGTCTAAATTACGCCGTTGTTGCTCGATTAAACTAATCATTGCATCAGCTGCCTTAGGGTCTTGACATCTGATTTGTTCACATTCGTCAGAACTCCATTTTGGCGGACAATTTATGATAGGATTGGCTTTTATTTCACCAACCGATGATACATGGGCATTCACATTTATGTTTAATTGTTCAATTATTGGCGATATTACCGCCGCTGCTGCTACAATTGGTGCAGTTAATCTAGCACTTGATGTGCCACCGCCTCTCAAATCTGCTTTACCATTGGTTTTCTTCATCATTACCATATCTTGATGCCCAGGTCGAGGTTGGTTGGGTAAAAACGAGTAATCTTTAGTTCTAACATCACTGTTTTTGATTGAGATTTCGATTTTTTCACCGTTGGTAATGTCGTTCACCACACCACTCAGTAGTTCCACATTATCAGGTTCCTTCCGTTTGCTGGCATACCTGCCGCCAGGTTTTCTTGCATCCATAGCAATTTGAATGGCTTCTCTATCGATTTCTATCCCGGCAGGCACTCCGCTTAGAAATGCGCCAACCCGGGGTCCGTGACTAGTGCCAAATAATGTGAGTCGCAGAACTTCACCTAGGCTCATCTGCATCGGTATCGCTAATACCTACCGGTATTGGTTCAAGAACCTGCGCAAATTTTTATGTTTCTAATTCGTCAGAATCTTGTGACAAAAACCTTGTCTCGATTATTTGCTCTTTGGGTAATATGCGTGACAGAGTTGACTTTATACGCTCTGCAGATGATGAAACCAAACTTGGTATTACAATAACAACAGCGGGCCCGGAACCAGTCAATCCAGAGGATCTAGCACCGTTTATGAATGCGTCGTTAGAGATTTTTCTGCCTTGAATATCATTGGTTACCGCACACACTGCTCTACCATTTATGGTCAAACAGTTGAGTATTTCGCCTTGTTGAAGCGCTAACAGTGCTTTCTCGAATTCGTTGTAAAGCGGTGCAAAGTCCTCTAACTCAGGTCGATTTTCTCGCTCATCTCTCAAAGCTATAATCACTATCCAATCATCCGGATTAAGTCCAGCACCCTCCATGATAACACCGTCAGCAATTTCTTCTGCATTGGCATCAATTAGTTTCCATCCTTTGGTGAGGCAAGCCCAAGAATCATCTATTGAGCCAGTAATAGAAACATTAGCCCTCAGTTGAGCTTGTGAGGATAAATCGACAATTTCACTATCGTTAAGTTCGGTATCAGTCGCCTGACACAATGATTTTATTGCTGCAACAGAAACAGCTGCACTGGATTTTAACCCTCTACTCTGAGGAATTTTGGATGCGACAGCCCAGTGAATATCTTCCTTGATTAGCCCCTCAGGTAGTGGTAAATCGCGTTCAAGCCAAGCATCTAATACTGCATCTAGTAAGTTATCGGAATCTCTTAGTACTCTTTTACTGGGCTTGTCCAGAGCTTTGACGATAACCGGCAAATCCAATGAGATTGAGGCACCAAAGCCTGTACCAGCGGCATGGAGCAAACTGCACGCACCGTGCGCCTGTCCAGTGCCAATAACTGCCATCTTAGACCTCCCTTGAACTTGTTGATATCTGATTGCCTATGTGCCTTGCATGTGCCGAATCGTAGCATAATATACTGCCACCAACTGTCAAATTAGTAACAGATTTTACCTCCCCGACCCGCACTAGGACACGCACTGTTTCCGCTTGTTGGAGGAAAATAGAGCAAGGAATGTCATAGTTGTTTTCCCAGTAAATTGTTAAAAAAGGCCGCTTTTCAATTTTTAATCGACCAATAGTTGCGGACCTTGGGATACCTTGCTCGTTTACCAGCATTACTTCGTCACCTGATGATAACTCGGACAAGTATTTCGTCGCCCCTGATGCCATCAAGACATAGGAATGAGGGGGGCCAGCATTTACTCTGAAGGGCCTAGACGGCACAAATTCAGATTCAATTACTTCGCCATGAACCAGTGCTAGTGAGGCTGCGCTAGAACCAATTAACATTCCTTCTCCGCTAGAAATTAAGCATGTCAAGTCGATGCAATATCGTTCACCGAAGCCACCAGATTCTATTTTGATGATTTTATTCTCTCTGAGTTCTAGTGTATCATCATATTTTTTTTCCACAGTAGTTATTGTTGATGCATTTTCAAGGCGCATTGACTTGGCAATTTCTGCTGCGGCAATTAATTCTGAATTGTTTGCAATAATTATTGCATCAACGCCCAATTCAAGTGCGAAGGCGATACCATTGATATCTTGTTCTTGATAGACAAATACTGCAATTCTTGTTGGAGTGCCCTCACACTCAGATATTATATTTTCAATTGGAATCATTTTCCAGCCCGAAAAATCCAAAACAATCCAGTTTAGTATGCCGATTTTGGATCGCACATGGTTGTAGGATTCAGCATCATGGATTGGAAAGAATTCTCCTATTACCGCCTCGTTTTGAGTTAGTATATTCTTTGCAAGAAAGAAATCGTCGTTACTATTATCAGTCAGCACTCTGTCAAAAACCGGATGGTCAATTACTGCTGTAGATGCCTGACGATTATCACACCAGACTTCCATGTTCTCACCTCACAAAGAACATCGCTCGATGGCTTCTTCGACACTGGCACCGTGGTGAACAATCATTACCAGCGCCTGTGTAATTGCCGTAACATCTTTGTGTGCAAATATTTGTCTGCCCATGCAGACGCCAGAGCCACCCGCATCGAGTGACTGTTTGACCATTCTGAGAATTTGCTTGCTATCTCCTGTTGAGGGACCTCCTGCTACCAACAACGGAATAGGTGCGGCTTGGCAAACCTTAGCAAAACTTTCAGCACTACCTGTCCAGACCGTCTTAGCGGCATCACACCCTAGTTCGAACGCAATTCTGGCTGCATGAGCATAACCTTGGGTAGTGTCATTTTCCATGATGTTAACATTTTTGCCCCGAACGTATATCATGCCAAGTGTAGGAACATCATTCATGTAAGCATCTGTTGTAACATAGCCCATTCGTTCAAGCATTGAGGCTTCTGTTGGGCTACCGATGTTGACTTGGCATGAAACCCCAACAGCACCGCGTTTAATCGCTTCTTTAACACTGCCAACGAGAACCTTGTTGCTTTGATGGTCACCTCCATGTCTGGTTGACGCAGATAAATGCGCAATCATACTTGTTGTTGTTCCCGCGCACAAATGGCTAAATCTGTCAACAACTCCTTTGTGTGCTACTATTACATCGACTTCGGCCGCTATCAATTTTGTAATCGTGGACTCAAGGTTTTCCAATCCTTTCGCTGGGAAATCAGTGACGCCGTGGTCGATTGGGACCCAAACACCTCTTCCATTTGGCAATATTTTTGCCATAATGTCCCGCTTACCCATGTATAATCCCAAAGTCTTCTAATCTTCAAGACTTTGTATAGCGTAATCCTACCATTTTGCTTCAAATATCTGGGTAAGGTGCAGTTATTTTCAACCGATGCTTCAAAGGACTAGTTTGCTGTGGCTAACACAATGGACCCGGTTACCATAATGGCAATGGGCGCTCTCGGTGGCGGCTTCCTATTCGGTATGTGGTATACACTCATTCGCAGCGACGCGAAATTAAACATGCGGCCTGGAATGTCAGCAGAAGGGTTACGCCAAGACACAGGGGCACCGAGCTTTGGCAGGACGAAGCAAGAGATTGATCGTAAACTGGCCATTGTCGAAGCAAGACGGCGTAGAGCCGAGTTAGTGGAATCCAAATTAGCAGCACAAGAAGCTGAACTTAGAGCCGCAGAACACGCTAGGAAATTGGCTGAAGAAGCAGAAAATGAACGCATAAGGCGCCGGGAATATAATTTACGAGTCGAAGAGGAGGCGCGCCAGCGGCGTGAAGCCGAAGAGCAGCAAAGAAAACAACATGAAGAGTCTGAACGTCAAAGACTAGCGGAAGAAAGCGAAATGGCCAGACTTCGTAAAGAAGAAGAAGAACGACTGGCAAAAGAACAGGAGGAACTGCGACAGAGAGAAATGGCTGCAGCAGAGGAACAAAGGCTGGCCGAACTTGAAGCGGCAAAACTGCAAGAAGAGATGGAGTCGAGGGCAGCTGCTGAAGCAGCAATGGCAGAATTACAAGCCAGACTCGAAAGAGAAGGTGCAATGACTGGTGACGTTCAGATTTCACTGATGTGGGAGAATTACAACGATTTGGATTTACATGTGGTATGTCCATCTGGTGAGAGAATTCACGGCGGCAATAAAAAATCGCAATGCGGCGGTGAGTTGGACGTCGATGCAAATGTAAGGCCAGAAACGAAGAAACCGGTTGAGAATGTGGTATGGCCTGGCGTTACTGCGCCACCAGGCACATACCAAGTATACGTGCACCATTACAAGAAACATAAGAAACGCCGAACTAAAGATCCGACAGGTTTCCAAATTATCGTTAATAACACCGGCGATTATCGTGAGTATCATGGCGATTTGACTAACGGCGACCCAATCAAACTTGTCTGTCAGTTTGATGTAGTGGAGCGTACTGAACAATCAGAAAATGCCAAGCGTAGTCTGGAGGAACAGATGCGACTCGAGGCTGAAGAATCAGCTAAATTAGAGGAGCAGCGTGAGGCTGAGGAAAGACAACGCCAAGCAGACCTTGCTGCTGCTGAAGAGCAAAGGCTAGCAGAAGTTGAAATGGCTCGTCAGCAAGAGGAACTTGAATCTAGACAAGCTGCAGAGGTAGCGATGAAAGAATTAGAAGAACGATTGGAACGCGAGGGTGCAAGGTCTGGAGATGTCCAAATTTCCTTGATGTGGGACAACTACAATGACCTAGATTTACATGTAGTCTGCCCTTCAGGCGAAAGAATACATGGAGGTAATAAGAAATCTTTGTGCGGTGGTGAATTAGATGTTGATGCTAATGTCAGGCCAGAAACCAAGAAACCAGTCGAGAATGTTGTTTGGGATGTTGGAACTGCAGACCCCGGAACCTATCAAGTATATGTCCACCACTACCAAAAGCACAAAAAACGCCGGACCAGGGATCCAACAAAATTCAAAGTTATCGTCAATAATGTAGGGAACCTTCTGGAATTCGATGGGAAATTATCACATGGTGACCCAATTCTACTAGTTGCTGAGTTTGAAGTCCCAACAAAAGAAGAACGTGAGTCAAGAATTGCTGCGATTCGCGCTGAAATGGATATTTTGTCTGGTAACAAACCGCAATCGTTCAGTGAGGCCGAGCCAGAAATTCAACCTAAATCAGATGATAGCGAAGAATGAACTTAGGACAGAATGTCAGTTAAGCGGTTTTCCATTCTTGCTTTTTTGATAGAGCGGGCGATTCTCCTTCCAGTTGACATCCTTTCTTCATTTATGTCCGAATATGGAGAGCCACCGACGAACGGGTTAGATCCTGCGACGATTCTTGCACTAATTTCAAACACCTTAAACTCCAATTTATCTGTCACAATTGTCTCTAAGCAGAATGGTCCAATCATGCCCCGACTCTCATTTTCTAAAATAAATGATTCAGCAACGGTCCCCTC
>Ga0160422_10000350_pt1 | contig 27578 bp, 30 predicted proteins | sample Fk160mmetaG_FD_108192 | JGI IMG/M metagenome (GOLD analysis project Ga0160422, IMG submission 108192) | Marine microbial communities from the Central Pacific Ocean - Fk160115 60m metaG | ecosystem: Environmental > Aquatic > Marine > Oceanic > Photic zone | place: The Central Pacific Ocean...
CACATAGCAATACAATCCATTTCCTTTAATTTCATGGGGATATCCGACAACAGCAGCTTCAGCCACTTTTTTGTGTGCAACGAATGCACTTTCAATTTCTGCAGTGCCAAGATTATGACCTGATACTATTATCACATCGTCCACTCTTCCGGTTATCCAATAGTATCCATCTTTATCTCTTCTACATCCATCACCTGTAAAGTATTTCCCGTCGACCGTTGAAAAATACGTATCAATAAATCTTTGATGATCACCGTATACTGTTCTCATTTGACCAGGCCATGAGTCAGACATACATAATCTACCTTTGCATGCTCCTTTAAGTTCTTTACCTGACTCATCCACTATTGCGGGTTTAATTCCATAAAATGGTTTTGTTGCTGAACCTGGTTTCAAATCTATTGCTCCTGGTTGTGGTGATATTAAAATACCGCCAGTTTCTGTTTGCCACCAAGTATCCACGATTGGGCACTTTGAATCCCCAACAATTTTATAATACCATAACCATGCTTCTGGGTTTATAGGTTCACCAACAGTACCTAAAAGTCTTATAGATTTTCTACTAGACCTTTTTACTAGTTCATCTCCCTCTCTCATCAATGCTCTTAAAGCAGTAGGCGCAGTATAAAATATATTTATATTATGTTTATCACAGACTTGCCAAAATCTTCCTGCATCGGGATAAGTTGGCAATCCTTCAAAAACAACTGTTGTAGCACCGTTTGCCAATGGTCCGTAAACAATATAACTATGACCTGTAACCCAACCTACGTCTGCTGTGCACCAGTAAATGTCGCCTTCTTTATAATTAAAAATATATTCATGAGTCATCGAAGCATAGACTATGTAACCACCACTAGTATGAAGCACACCTTTAGGTTTCCCTGTTGATCCTGAGGTATAAAGAATGAATAACGGGTCTTCCGCGCCCATTTCTTCTGGTTCGCATTCAGTAGAAGCGTTTTCAGTAATATCGTGATACCAGACATCAACATTCTCATTCCATTCAACGTCTGCTCCGGTATGTTTTAACACTACGCATTTTTTAACATCCGGACATTTTGTTAAAGCTTCATTTGTTGTTTGCTTCAATGGTATAGGTTTTGCTCCACGAATTGCTTGATCTGCGGTAATTACATATTCAGATTTACAATCTAGTATTCTTCCAGCTAAGGACTCAGCTGAGAAACCACCAAATACTACTGAGTGTATTGCGCCAATTCTTGCGCAAGCTAGCATGGAGTAAACTGCTTGTGGCACCATTGGCATATAAATTGTTACTCTGTCTCCTTTTTTAATACCGATTTCTTTTAAACCGTTTGCGAGCTTACATACTTCATCTTTTAATTCTTGATATGTAATATTTTTTGAAACATTTGGATCGTCTCCCTCAAAAATTATAGCGGTATCGTTAGCTTTTTTAGGCAAATGTCTATCAATACAATTGTATGCTACGTTTAAGGTTCCATCGTAAAACCATTTTATGTCAACTTTTTCTTTACTATAGGTAACATCCTTGATTTGAGAGTAAGGTTTTATCCAATTAATTCTTTTTCCGTGTTTTTCCCAGAATTTTTCATTATTTGAAACTGAATCCTCATACATTTTTTCGTAAGAACTTTGGTTTACCAACCCTTTCTTCTTCCATTCGGGAAAAACTTTAAATACTGGATCTTTGGCGGTTTTAGGTGTGCTTTTTTTTAAAACTTTCTTCTTTTTCTTTTTGATTTTAATTTTTTTTTTCTTAGCTTTTTTTAAATTCTTTTTTGTCTTTTTCTTTTTCTTTTTTATTCTTTTCTTTTTAATTTTTTTTAACTTTTTTTTCTTTTTCTTAGCTTTTTTCTTTTTTTTCTTTGCCATCTGTCACCCCTTTATTTAATTCGATATTTTACCCATCTTACAAATTATTTTCCAGCTTTTTGTATCTATAGGCATCACGGATAATCTTGATTGTTTTACTAATGAAATGTGAGAAATGGCCTTATTTAATTTAATATTACGTAAAGTTACCGGGCTCTTAAATCTTTTATAAAACCTTAACTGCACTGCAACAAATCTCTTTTTTTTATCAGTTGGATCTATAAATGACTCTTTTATTACTGTAACAATTCCTACAATTTCTTTGCCAATGTTAGAGTGATAAAAGAAACAAAGGTCACCTTTTTTCATTTTTTTTAAATTATTAGATGCTTGATAATTTCTTACACCGTCCCAAGTAGCTCCAGCAAATCCGCATTTAATTTGTTGGTCAATAGACCATACATCAGGTTCAGATTTAATTAACCAATATTTCATAATTTTAAGCCCGGTCCTTTCATAAAGGGTGCCTTTGGGTCAAGAGGCCATCTAGCGGTTGACTCAATATTAATGTTACTCCTTTTACCGTTCTGATGGTTTTTAATACCTGCCCATGCAATCATTGCTGCATTATCTGTACATAATTTTACTGGTGGAAAAATTATATTAAAACCTTTTGACTTCGATAATTTTAACAAATTATTCCTAATAGATTTATTAGACGCAACTCCTCCAGCTACTACAAAATTTTTATGTTTTAAAATAGGATGTAAACCTAAAAAAATTTCCATTGCTTTTGCCGTTTTTATTTTTAAAATTTGATTTATGGTTTCTTGAAAAGAGGCGGCCATATCACATTTAGATTTGTAATCTTTTATTTTTTTCGTTTGTAGCATAACAGCAGTTTTTAATCCGGCAAAAGATAAATTGCATCCAGATTTATATAAAATAGGTTTAGGTAAATTATATTTTTTCGAATTTCCTTTTGATGACATTTTTTCAATAATTTTTCCGTTTGGTATTTCGGCTCCAAGCATCTTCGCAACTTTATCAAAAGCTTCACCTACCGCATCGTCTATAGTAGTTCCAATTCTTTTGTAATCTCCAAATTTATTAATCGATAGAAATTGCGTGTGTCCTCCAGATATCAACAACAGCAAATATGGATAAGATATTTTTTGAGAAATTCCCGCACTTAAAGCGTGACCTTCTAAATGATTGATACCGTAAAATGGTTTTTTTATAAAATTAGAAATAGTTTTGCCAGCAGTCATGCCGACCATTAAACAAACTAGAAGTCCAGGACCTGATGTTGTAGCAACCCCATCTATATCTTTAAATGATATTTTACTTTTTTTAATTGCTCTTTTAATTACTATATCAATCATTTCTGAGTGTGCTTTTGAGGCAAGGTTTGGTACAACCCCACCAAATTTCTTATGAATTTCAATCTGGCTAGACACAACATTGGATAATATTTTTGCATTACCGCTCTTATCTCCCATAACTATTGACGCAGCAGTTTCATCACAACTTGTTTCGATACCTAAAAAAATTAAATTTTTCTTCATAAATGCGACTTCCGGTCGCTTAAATTTAAATACTATTACAATAAAAAATAAGTTTAAAGTAATTAAATGTTATCTAATTTTAGAATAAGAATAGGTACGAGAGGAAGTAGGCTCTCATTAGCACAAGCAGAACATTTTAAAGATAAATTATTACTAGCAAACAAGGATTTAAAGCCCCAAAATGTTGAGATTAAAGTAATAAAAACATCTGGAGATAAATTCAAAACAGAAAACTTATCATTAATGGGCGGCAAAGGTTTATTTGTAAAAGAAATTGAAAAAGAATTATTAGAAGGAAATGTTGATTGTGCAGTTCATTCTCTTAAAGACTTACCAACTTTTGGATTCGGTAAACTTGTTTTAGGTGCATATTTAAAAAGAAAGGACGAAAGGGATGCTTTTATATCACCTGTTGCAAGCTCATTTAAAAATCTTAAGTCAGGATCTACTGTAGCTACATGTTCTGTAAGAAGAATTTCACAACTACAAAGATTAAGAAGAGACATCAAAATTGTAAACATTAGGGGAAATATTGATACAAGAATTGAAAAATTGAAAGAAGGCTTAGTAGATGGATTAGTTTTAGCTAATGCAGGTATTAAAAGATTAGGTTTTCACAAGGTTGTTACAGAAATTTTTGATAAAGATAGTTTGTTGCCTGCGGCCGGTCAAGGTACTGTTGTTGTTCAGACCAGAGAAAATAATCATAAAGTTATTAATTTATTAAAATCAGTAAATGATAAAGAAACCGAATATGTATCAATTGCTGAACGTTCATGTTTAAAAAAAATTAACGGCGCATGTGATACTCCAATCGGAGTAAATGCTATAATAAATGATGATGGTGAATTATTTTTACGCGCAGAATTATTGTCAATTGATGGTCAAAAAAGGTATGCTTCACATAAAACAGGTATTGTGGAAAAGTCACAACAAATAGGTTACGATGTTGCTGAGGAAATTTTAGATCAAGCTGGTAAAGATTTTATTATTAAGGAGTCTAAACTTGCACATACTATTTACAAAAGAGGAAATTGATAAGAATTTAATTGTCAAGTTTTCGAGAACAAACAAAGTTTCACATTGTCCAATATTAATATCAAAAAAAAAAGAATACCCTAAAATTGATTTTAGTAAATTTACATATTTAGTCTTAACAAGTTCAAATGCATTAAGATTTCTAAATTTTTCGAATGAACTTCTAAATTTAAATTGTTTTTGTGTTGGATCACAAACAGCTGAGCTTGCTAAGTCAAAAGGTTTTAAGAATGTTATTTCAGCTGGAGGAAATTATAGTTCTTTAAAAAATATTTTTTTTAATACAGTAGAAAATAAGAAAAGCCGTATTTTATATTTGCGTGGAGAATATGTTTCTCATGACTTAGAGAAAGAATTTGAAAAAGAAGGCTACAACATATTTTCGCTGATTAATTATACATCCACAATAAATATGAATTTTTCTAAACAGATTATTCCAATAATAAACAATGATGAGTCTAAAACTATTTTTTTATATTCGAAAAGATCATCAGATGCATTTGCAAAAGTTATTCTATCAAATAATCTATCTATTAAGTGTAAATTAATTTGTCTTAGGGTGATAAGTGAAAATGCGCTTAACCCTCTAAAAAAAATTAAGTGGCAAAATATAAGAGTATTTAATATTGGTGATGAGGAATTTTGCCTTGATTAGGCCTTTGTAGCAGTATAATTCGTATAATTATGGATGTATTACAAAACTTTTTAAATTTATTTAGTGATGTATGGCAATCAGGCATTGGTGGTAGCAATATCACTGAAATTATAATTGCATTTTTGATTTTTTTTATATTTTTAATATTGAGAGGTTTAGTTTCAAAATTTGTAGTAAAAAAACTTGAAAAATATGTTTCATTAACAAGTAATAACTTTGATAACTCTTTAGTCAAATCTCTCGACAGTCCAGTAAAGTTTTTTCCAATAGTTTTAGGTTTTTTTATAGCAAGTAACTATATTAATCTGGATGGTAAATCTGCTGTTTTTGTGGCAAGTTTAAATAGGACCTTTGTAACAATATTAATATTTTGGACATTGCATCAAATAATTGAACCAGTTTCATTTTTAGTAAAAAAGATTGAAGATATACTTTCAAAAGACCTATTAAATTGGATTATTAAGGCATTCAAAATATTAATTTTGATCTTAGGGATAGCTTCTGTACTTGAGATTTGGGGAATAAAAATAGGTCCAATCATAGCAGGTTTAGGATTATTTGGTGTAGCTGTTGCGCTTGGAGCTCAAGATCTTTTTAAAAATTTGATTTCAGGAATATTAGTTTTAGTAGAAAAAAGATTTAAAGTAGGCGATTGGATTTTTGTTGATGGAATTATCGAAGGAATAGTTGAAAAAATAGGCTTTAGATCTACTGTGGTAAGAAAATTTGACAAATCTTTAGCTACAATACCTAATTTTCAATTTGCAGAAAAGGCAGTTATTAATTACTCAGAAACAACAAATAGAAGATTAGAAATGATTATTGGTTTAGAGTATGGAAGTACTTCTGAGCAATTAACGAAAATAAAAAAAGAAATAGAAAATTACATTGAGACAAATCAAGATTTTAATATTTCAGAAAAAACTCCTGTATCTGTAAAATTAAATGACTTTGCAGGAAGCTCAATTGATATAAACATAATTTGTTACACAAAAACCAGAAATTTTTATGAATGGAAAGCAGTTAAAGATAGATTTATGATTGCCATAAAGAAAATAGTTGAAGATGCAGATGCATCTTTTGCTTTTCCTTCCCAGTCAATTTATGTTGAAAAATTAAATAAATGAAATCAATATTTATATTAATAGAAACAGTAATTAGCTTGTATATTTGGATTGTTATTATTAATGTTGTATTAACATGGTTAGTTGCTTTTAATATTTTAAATACGACAAACAGATTTGTTTATTCTATATTAGAAGCTTCTCATAGACTTACAAGCCCAGCACTTCAGTACATAAGAAAATTTATACCGGTATTCTCAGGCATAGACATATCACCAGTTATTTTAATAATACTTTTAATGTTTTTAAGAAATATAATTTTTGAGCTTTTTGCACCAGGACTTTTTTAAATGATTATTGACGGAAAAAAGATTGCAAAAGATTTAAGACAGAATTTAAAAAATGAAATTCAAAATTTAAAAAATAATGTAAAGCCTTACTTAGTTGTAATTTTAATAGGTAATAATATAGCTAGTAAAATTTATGTTAAAAATAAAGAAAAATCAGCAAGCGAAGTTGGAATTAAGTCAAAAGTGATCAAACTTGAAGTTAACATAAGTGAAAAGGATCTGATAAAAAAAATTGAGTATTTAAATTTAGATATAAATGTTCATGGAATACTCGTTCAATTACCATTACCAAAGCACATTGATGAAAGAAAAATAATAAGTAAAATTAATCCAATTAAGGATGTAGATGGTTTTCACCCTGTTAATGTAGGTAATTTATCCTCAGGTAATGACGCTATGATACCTTGTACACCATTAGGTTGCTACTTATTACTGAAGAATACAATACAAAATCTTTCTGGTAAAAATGTCGTAATCATAGGAAGATCCAACATCAATGGAAAGCCAATGGCTCAATTACTTTTAAAAGAAAATTGTACCGTTACGGTAACTCACTCTAAAACTAAAAACATTGAAAAAATTTGTAAACATGCAGATATTATAGTTGTAGCCGTTGGAAAACCGAAGATGATTAACAAAAATTGGGTGAACAAAAATTCAGTAGTTATAGATGTCGGAATAAACCGAATTGAAGAAAATGGATCTAAAAAAATAGTTGGAGATGCTGATTTTGAAAATATAAAAAATGAGGTATTTGCTATTACACCAGTTCCTGGTGGTGTAGGTCCAATGACAATTGCATGCTTACTTAAAAATACACTAAAGGCATTTAAGAATCAGGTAAAATAAAAATTATATATCGTCTTTTGAAGCGTCAATTTTTAAAATTTTACTTCTTCTTAATCTTAAGAACAAAATAGCAATTGCTATTAGAAGAATTGCACCACCTTCATAAAGTAATGAAGCGCTAGAAACATCTTTTTTTTGTAAAATGATCAATCTAGCTAAAGCTGTTAAAGCTATGAATAAAGGGTAGGTAAGTTGAACTTTTAAACTTCCCCAAAAACTGGTAACCATTCCTAAAACTTCAAGATATATAAATAATAAAAGTAAATCCGGTAGTGTGATCATGCGATTGTTGTACATTTCAAGTATCTCAAGCCCAAAACCGATAACAGTACAAATTAAAACTATTAACGCACCTGACAATTGTACTTTTTTTAAAATATCCTGCATCATTCTTCTATATCTGAAATCGTAATTTTAACAACTCACTTATTTATATAAATTATAATAGTTTTTTATGGTAATTGATAAATTTTTCTACTTTCGACCTTGAAAACATTTTATTTTCATCAAAAGAAACTTTTTTTATTGAATATGCTTTATTTTTTGTTTGTCTGCTGATTATTATAATATTACCTTTGTACAACTTTAATTTAACTCTACCATTAATTTTTGATTTTTTTTTATCTATTATTTTTTGGATTTTAATTCTTTCTTTTGAAAACCAAAAGCCATTATAAATTAGTTCAGCATATCTTGGCATAAGTTCGTCATTACAATGCATTGTTTTTTTATCCAGGGTTATTGATTGTATTGCTCTATTTGCAAACAAGAGAACGGTACCTCCCGGTGTTTCATAAACACCTCTTGATTTTATTCCTATAAATCTATTCTCAACTAAGTCCACTCTTCCAATACCATTTTTTCCTGAAATTAAATTTAATTTTGTAAGTAGTTTAGCAGGCGATAGCTTTTTATTATTTAACGCAATAGGATTACCATTCTTATATTCTATAAGAACAATTGTTGGTTTATTTGGAGCTTTTTCTGGTGAACATGTTCTTTGAAAAATAAACTCAGGTGCATTTTTTCTTGGGTCCTCAAGAACTTTGCCTTCAGTAGAAGTGTGCAATAGGTTGTCATCAACTGAAAAAGGTGACTCACCTTTTTTATCTTTAGGTACTAAAATACCGTTTTTCTTCGCATATTTGATCAGTTCATTTCTAGATTGCATTTTCCATTCTCTCCAAGGTGCAATAATTTTAATTTTTGGACCAAAATAGTGATAACCAAGTTCAAACCTTACTTGGTCATTTCCTTTTCCTGTTGCACCATGAGAAACTGCTTGTGCCTTAAATTTTTTTGCTATTTCGATCTGTCTTTTTGCAATCAAAGGTCTAGCTATAGAGGTACCAAGGAGATAAACACCTTCATAAACTGCATTACCTCTTAACATTGGAAATACATAATCTTTCACAAAAGTTTCTTTAAGATCTTCAATTATAATTTTATTAACTCCAAGTTTTTTTGCATTTTTATAAAGTTTTTTTTTATCGATATATTGACCTAAATCTGCCGTGTAACAAATTATTTCAGCTTTATATTTTTCTTGGAGCCATTTTAATATTACTGATGTATCAAGCCCCCCAGAGTAGGCTAATACAATTTTTTTGATTTTTTTCATTCTTTGTTGTTATTTTCTACAATTTTTTCTAGCAGCATTATATGCATTGGTAAAACCCATTAAAGAATAGGTATCAGTTGTTTTATTTCCTCTGGATGAAGTACCAATAACTTTTGCTTTATTTGATTTTTTCATTGCCCTGATCATTTTTATTTCATCGTCATAACTGACCAACCAAGCAAAATTATCTTTAACTTCTAATTTAAAATTAGAATTACCAACATTGACTCTTACTTGTGATTTTTTTTTATATTTATAACCACCTGTTATACTTATTTCATTATTTATTTTTTCGCTTGGTCTAAAGGACACGAAAATTCTAGACTCAGCTCTACTCAAGTTTTTTGGTAACATATTTGTTGGCATTGAGACCGCGAAACAAATTTTCTTACCATCTTTGGTCATATATTGGCTTTCCCACATTTTGAATTTTTTTTCAGTTTTTATATCCGCATAAGAATTCAATTTTATAAAATATAAAAGCAAAGCTAAAATTGAAATTTTTTTTATGGACATGGGTTTGAATATATTAATTGAATTTTATTAATATCCTCTAAAATTTTATCAGGAAGATTGATATTTACACTATCAATATTAATTTTAAGTTGATCCATTTTTGTTGCGCCAATTAAGACTGAAGTTACAAAGGGTTTTATTTCACAAAATTTTATAGCCATTTGACAGGGGTCTAGGTTATAGGTATTTGCGATTTTAATATACTCTTTTATTGCATCTTCAGAATTTGGTGTTCTATACCTTGGGTATCTATTTCCAAATAATTTTAATCTACTGCCTTCTGGAAGTTTACCATCTAGATATTTTCCACTTAATGTGCCGCTTGCAAGAGGCGAATAAGCCAGCAAACCAACATTCTCTCTAATAGAAATCTCTGACAATCCAACTTCAAAGCTTCTATTCAAAAGATTGTAAGGATTTTGTATGCTGACTGGTCTAGAAAGATTTTTTGTTTCTGAGTATTTTATATACTCGGATGTCCCCCAAGGTGTTTCATTAGAAATACCAAAACTTCTTATCTTTCCTTTTTTTATACTATCTTCTAAAGTTTCAATAACTTCCAAAATTGTATTAGTCTCTTGTGTTTCTTTGTGCACATACTCCAAGCCTGAGAAAACATTTATTGGTCTATCTGGCCAATGAAGTTGATATAGATCTATATAGTCAGTATCTAAGTCTTTCAAAGATCTATCTAAAGCAAAAATAATTTGAGATTTATTTAATCTTGTTTGTTCCAAATTTTTTCTAAACCAATTCATTCCTGATCTTCCCACGATTTTGTCAGCAATAATAATTTTGTTTCGATTTTTTTTATTTTTTATCCACCTCCCAATAATCCTGCTTGTTTCACCTCTTGTTTTACTAGAAGGTGGAACTGGATAAAGCTCTGCGGTATCAAAAAAATTTACTCCAGCGTCTTGTGCGTAGTCCATTTGCTCGAATGCCTGCTTTTCAGAATTTTGTTCACCCCATGTCATTGTGCCAAGGCCAATAGTACTTACTTTGATATCTGATTTACCCAAACTTTTATAATTCATATTATTTTAACAAATTTCATGATAGTTAATATCAGATAGTAATAAAAAATAAATAATGAGCGAACAGATAATCATTTTATTTCAAATTATTTTAATTGACCTAGTTCTGGCCGCGGATAATGCAATTATAATCGGTATGTTAGCGTCAAACTTTGAAAAATCACTCAGAAATAGAATAATGTTTTGGGGAATTAGTTTGGCGGTAATTTTTAGAATTATTTTTGCATTTCTAACAGTTTTTTTACTACAAATTACCGGACTAAAATTGCTGGGTGGTATAATTTTATTATGGGTAGTTTATAAGTTATATAAAGATGTAGTAAAAAAAATAACACCTCAATCAAAAAAAATTTTATCAGACAAAAGCTCTTTGTTAAACGCAGTAATAACGATTGCAGTTGCAGATATTAGTTTAAGTTTAGATAATGTACTAGGAGTTGCTGGTGCTGCAAAAGATCATTATCATATATTGGTATTTGGTTTAACACTGTCGATTATATTAATGGCAACAATGGCAAAATTGATTTCAGAGTTAATTTTTAAACACCGATGGATTGCTTGGCTAGGTTTATTCGCAATATTATATGTCGCATTAGATTTAATTTACGTTGATTTAAAAAATCTAATGATATTTTGATATTATTTAGGCTTGAATTTTTTTTATTTTTGATCATATATAGTGACATGAATTTAAAAGATAGAATTGGTAAAATACAGTCAACAGCATCAGTTGATACACCTAAGATTGATCAAGGCCTAAGATCTTATATGCTTAAGGTATATAATTATATGTCTTCAGGAGTACTACTCACGGGTATAGTTGCATTGATAATTTTTAAATATGCTGCAGTTACCGATGGAGCAGGCAATATTGTTGGTCTAACGCCACTAGGAAATGCGATGTACCAATCAGCTTTAATGTGGGTTGTCGCTTTAGCCCCACTGGGTATTGTTTTTTACATGAGTTTCGGGATCAATAAAATGAGCGTATCAAAAGCTCAAACTGTTTTTTGGATATTCGCAGCTTTAATGGGAGCGTCTTTATCATCTATATTTATTGTTTATACAATGCCAAGTATTGCTAGAGTATTTTTTATTACATCAGCAACATTTGGTGCAATGAGCTTATACGGTTACACAACTAAAAAAGATCTAACTGGCTGGGGATCTTTTTTAATGATGGGATTAATTGGAATCATTATTGCTTCTATTGTTAATATATTTCTAAAATCTTCTGCAATGCATTTTGTTATATCAATAATAGGAGTGTTGGTATTCGTAGGACTAACAGCTTACGATACACAAAAAATTAAACATATGTACTATGCTACTGATAGCGGCGAAGTTATGGGAAAAAAAGCTGTTATGGGAGCCCTTACATTATATCTAGACTTTATAAATCTTTTCATAATGTTATTAAGATTATTTGGACAAAGAAGATAAAATTAATTTTTTGAACACCTTTTAGAACAATATTTAACATTAGCCCAATTATTTCTCCATTTTTTTCTCCAAGTAAACTCTAGACCGCAAGAAAGACAATTTTTTTTTGGTAATTTATCTTTTCTTTTTTTCATTTAATAAGTTTTAAATTTCTTTTTTGTAGAAAACTAACAGCGCTTTTTAACTGATTAGTATTTTTAATAATTTTACCATGTTGATTTTTAACTTGATATTTAAACTCTTTTTTGCCCTTAAGTATTTTAATAATTTGCAATAAGGGTTTTTCCGAAGACCTTCTATAAATATCAAAGCTAATTAAATTTTTATTAATATAAAAAGCGTAATCTTTCCACTCGCCTTTAGAAACCATTTTTCCGTAAAGGTTAAGAATTTCACCAAGTTCATTTTTATTAAAAAAGTTCTCATCAACTATATTTTTATTTTTTATTAATTTGTAACTAAACATTTGTAATTCTAAATTTTTCAATTATTTTTATTTGCAACAAAGTAAAAATAAAAGTTATTGGTAGAATGCCAAAAACTTTAAATTTTACCCATAAATCTTCTGATTGTGTTCTCCAAATTATTTCATTTAGTAATGCTAAAAAAATAAAAAAATAAATCCATCTATCAGTTAATATTTTCCATCCCTCGTCTTTTAATTTAATAGAGTTTTCTAAAATTGATTGAAGCAAAGATTTTTCAAGAAAAAGCTTTCCATATATTAATATTAATGCAAACAAAATATTTATAATAGTGGGTTTCATGTAAAAAAAAATTTTATTATCAAAATAAAGTGTTAATCCTCCAAAAATTGAAACAAGAGCAGCTCCAATTAGTGGCATTGGAGAAATTTTTTTCTCAATATAATACATGAATACTACTGATATTAATGTCGCGATTATTAGGGGTAATATAGCTCCACCCATTCCGTATTTTTTGTAAAAAATAAAAAATATTAGTAATGGCCCAAAGTCTGATATAATCTTAATAAATTTGTTCATGAAACTATTAATAATAATTTTTTTTTTGCTATTTTGCAAAAACTTAATAGCAGAGGAACATCACTTTAAAATATCTGCTCTAAACGTACCATTTGCTACAATTTCTTTGAATTTTGAAACAAATAAAATATCAAGCGGAATTAAAAGTAAAGGTTTGGTAGGGTTTTTTTACAAGTTTGAGACATCAGCATCAACATTATTCACTAATAATACAGTTAAATATAAGTACGAACGAAAAAAAAAAAATCATAAGAAAAAGTTATATGCTTTAATTATACAAAGTAATGCGCAAATAAATTTGCCAAAAATAAAACACAAACACGGTTATTCAAAAATAATTAAATCAGATTTAAATAATGTTATTGATCCTCTTACAGCAGTTAAACAAATTTTAAAAAAAGGGTATAAAAAGTGCAATTTTAAAAGCAAGGTCTTTGATGGTGAAGAGGTTTATATATTAACATTAATTGATAACAAAATAATTAATAATGGTTATAAGATTTGCACTTTAAAGTATCAAACAGTTTCGGGCCACAAGTTAAAACGTGAGAAAAAACTAAATAATCTTGAGTTAGAAATATACTATCCACTCCATAGTTCTGATATTTCAAATATTTATTTTAAAACAAAGATAAAAAATTTGCCTCTTAAAATGATATCCACGACAAAATAATATCTTGATTTTTAAATTTAGATAACTACTTAATAGTGTATAAATGTTAAAAAATCCAAAAAAAGCTAAATTCTCTATAGGTGAAGTTGTTAGACATAGATTATTTGATTTTAGAGGTGTAATTTATGACGTAGATTTTGAGTTTAATAACTCAGAAGAATGGTATCAGTCAATCCCGAAAGATGTAAGACCAAAAAAAGATCAACCATTTTATCATCTATTAGCTGAAAACGAAGAAATTACATATGAAGCTTATGTTTCTGAACAAAATTTATTATTGGATGACAGAAATGAGCCAATAAGCCATCCATTAATTAAAGAAATATTTAAAGGTCAAGACCAGGATGGACTATATTTAAAATCATCCAACTAATTTGCCTTAAATTAAACAATTTTCACACATCGAACTGACAAAAAAAGGTTTTAAGGATTGTACTATTGTCCAGTTCGGAGTTTTCTGTCCCAATCTCCCTTCTTCGAGCTGGACAGACTTTGTCACATTAAAATTATCAGATAATAAGTCCATAATTTCATAATGAAAAATATTTTTAACAGTAGGAGAATTATAAACATTCATAATAGTTACTTAGATTTATTAAAAATAATTTTCTTAATCTTATTAATAATTGGTTTATCATTGTCCTTTTTTTATTCACCAGCGGATTATCTACAAGGTGAAACAGTAAGAATCATGTATGTACATGTTCCATCATCGTGGTTGGCACTTATGATTTTTTCAGCAATGAGCGTTTGTTCTTTAATTAGTTTAATTTTCAAATATAGAATTTTTACAATATTCACTAAAAGTTTAGCTCCGATTGGGTTTACGTTTTCTTTAATATCAATTTTCACAGGTTCACTTTGGGGACAACCAACATGGGGAACTTTTTGGACCTGGGACGCAAGGTTGACTTCTATGATGTTATTAGTCTTTCTTTACATTAGTTATATAATGAGCTGGGTTTTAATTAAGAATATTTTCACTGCTGAAAAAATTTCATCTCTAATTTCAATTTTTGGATTAGCTAATATACCTCTAATAAAATATTCAGTTATATGGTGGAATACATTACATCAACCAGCAAGTATAAAATTTTTAGAAAAAAGCACTATACACGAAAGTATGCTAACACCATTAATATTAATGTTTTTTGCCTTTGCCTGTTTTTCATTGATGGTTTTTTTAATTAGGTTTAAGGTTGAAAGTTTTAAATTAAAAGTTTTAAGGGAAAAAAAATAAATTTGTGATTATTTGTGTATGTTAATAAATAAAAATAAAAGATTAATGATTTTTTTGGTATCGTTAATTACTTTTCTTATTATTTTTAAATTCTTGTTTAATACGTTACGAAGTAATACTATTTACTTCTTCTCTCCAAGTGAAATATTAAAATTATCAAAATTACCAGAAAAAAAAATTAGAATAGGTGGTATGGTTAAAAAAAACTCTATTAATGAAAAAGGAGATAAATACGAATTTGTATTAACAGACTTTAATCAAGAAATCTCAGTTACATATTCAGGTATACTGCCAAACCTCTTTGTTGAGGGTCAAGGCGCTGTGGTAGAAGGTAAATTGGTTTCTAGAAAATACTTTATTGGAACTAAAATTTTGGCAAAACATGATGAAAATTATATGCCCAAAGAAGTCGCTGATAGTTTAAAAAAAATCAATAATACAAAAAAAATTAAATGACGAATATTGTTGGAAATTTATTAATTTTTTTATCTTTATCCTCATCGTTCGTATCAGCGTATTTTTATTTTAAAAAGAAAGTTTCTTTTTTCCTTAAATCTTATCTATTAAGTTGTTTGTTATGTTTTTCTAGTTTCTTTTTTTTGATTTACTGTTTTGTAGTTTCAGACTTTTCTGTTAGTGCAGTGTATCAAAATTCACACTCAACTAAACCATTGATTTATAAAATTGCTGGTTCCTGGGGAAATCATGAAGGAAGTATGTTGTTATTTACATGTATAATAGCAATTTACGGTTTTGTATTTTTTTATACTTCAAAAAATGTTGAATCTAATTTTAGAAATTTAACAATTTTTTTTCAAAATTTATTAAAAATAATATTTTTGTTTTATTTATTTTTTTTATCTAATCCCTTTGATTATGTTTTTTCTAATCCAACAGAGGGGTTAGGTCTAAACCCAATCTTGCAAGACCCTTTATTATTAATACACCCGCCTTTTCTATATTTCGGTTACATAGGGTTCTCATTAATTTTAAGTTTAGTTTTGTCAGGTTTAATAAAAAACTTTTTCGATAAAGAATGGGCATCATTTTCAAAAAATTGGGTTATAGTTTCCTGGACTTTTTTAACCGTGGGTATCTTGTTAGGATCAATATGGGCATATTATGAACTAGGTTGGGGAGGTTACTGGTTCTGGGACCCCGTGGAAAATGCATCTTTAATGCCATGGATACTCTCTGTTGCCCTAATACATTCTATGCTTATAATGGAAAAAAATAATACATTTAAATCATGGACAGCATTATTAGCAATCTTTACTTTTTCATTAAGCTTATTTGGAACTTTTTTAGTACGATCAGGAATATTAAACTCTGTACATACTTTTGCTAATGATCCTGAAAGAGGATTATTTATATTAGGTATAATAATATTTATAATATTTTTTTCTCTAATTATTTTTATTTTAAAAACAAATTTTACTGAGGAAAAAAAAAATATAGTATTTTTAAGTAAAGAAAATTTTTTGATGTATAATAATTTATTTTTAATTTTCTTTTTACTTGTAGTTATCATAGGAACCGTTTACCCTATAATTCTTGCAACTTTTTCAAATGAAACTATCTCAGTTGGACCATTTTATTATAATACAATTTTAGCGCCATTCGTGTTTGTTTTTTTATTTTTAATGGGAACAGGGCCAATGATGAAATGGTACAAAAATGAATTTAAATCTAAAGTGAGTTTAATCATCAGTATAGGATTAATATCTTTAATATTGGTCTTAGTATTGTGTTATTTATCAAAAAAAATAAATATTATTTACGTTTTAGGTCTCTTTTTTTCATTTTACTTAATTTCGGCTACTATTTATGAAATAGCTTTAAATACTAAAATAGTAAAAATTAAACAAAATCTAGGTAAAAATTTATCTCATCTAGGATTTGGACTTTTAATTATGTCGGTAACTTTAAACAGTTTTTTTTCTAAAGAATATAATTTTATGATCAATTTAAACGAAAAATTTACTTCTGATGATATTGAAATTTTATTTGAGGACTTTAGGATAACAAAACAATCAAATTTTGATCAATTTTCAACAAAATTCAAAATTAGCAAAAATAATGAAACGATTATTTTAAGACCATCGATTAGAAAATATAATCAACCTGAACAATTAACATCAGAAGTGTCAATCAAGAATACTCTTTTAAAAGATTTTTATTTAGCTATTAATTACTCATCCATAGGTGAGCGAAGATTAATTGGTGCGAGATATTACGAAAATTTTTTTATTTTAGGTATCTGGATTTCAAGTATAATTATTATTTTTGGAGGCATATCGCGCCTTATTTTTAGAAAATGAAAAAGAATAAAAAACTATTTTTTTTATTTACTACAACTTTAGTTGTAACCACTATCTTTGTTTTTGTAGTCTTAACTAATCAAAAACATTTACCGTCTGCTACAATTGGTACAATTGTAGAACCAATTAATGGATATTTGGTTAATGATATCAAAAAGGAAAAAATTTTATTAAATAAAGAATTTAAAAATGAAAAATTTTTAATAAATATATTTTCTTCTTGGTGTGGCCCCTGCCGTGAAGAGCACAAATATTTATTAAAGTTCAAAAATAATAATATTAAAGTAGTAGGTATTAATTATAAAGATAATCATAAGAATATGTTCATATTTCTTAAAGAACTTGGAAATCCTTATTATGCTATCGTAAACGATAAAGACGGATACCAAAGCATTAAATTAGGTGCTTTCGGCGTACCTGAGACTTTTCTTATTGATGAAAATAAAAAAATTGTTTTAAAACAGATAGGTCCAATAGATGATAGTGCATATTTTAAATTTTTAAGGGTGATTAAGAAGTGAAATATTTTCTTATAGTAATAATTTTTTTATTATCATTTGAATCGTTTGCTAATGATAAAATAAACTCTAAAGTCATTGAAATATCGAAAAACCTTAGATGTCTTGTTTGTCAAGGTCAATCTATAAATGACTCAGACTCTGATTTTGCTTTAGATGTCAAAAAATTAGTCAAAAAAAGTCTTGAAGATGGTAAAACTGACAAAGAAATTTATAGTTATTTAAAATTAAAATATGGTGATTGGATATTATATAAGACCCCTTTTAATTTAAGAACAATATTCTTATGGCTTTTACCTATAATTATAATTTTAATTGGAATGAAGTTAATACTTAGAAGAACTAAATTTGAATAATAAAAACTGTCATAAATTTAGAAAAAAATTGTTACCAGGAGACGAACATAAGAGAAATGTTTGTCAAGTCTGTGGTTACGTAGATTATAAAAGTCCGCAAGTTGTTGCAGGATCTATTGTAACATACCAAAATAAGTTTTTGCTTTGTAGAAGAGCAATACAACCTAGTTATGGATTATGGACTTTGCCATCCGGATTTGTTGAAAGCAATGAAAGTGTAGAGGCTGGCGCTAAGAGAGAAGCAAAAGAAGAAGCTTGTATCAATATTAAAATAAAAAAATTATTTGGTATTTATTCTATTAAAAAAAGAAATATTATACAGGTTATTTTTTTATCAAATATATCAACAAGTTTTTGTAAACCAGGTGTTGAAAGTTTGGATGTTAAATTGTTTAATTACAAAGATATTCCATGGCGAGAGTTAGCTTTTCCGAGCGTAAAATGGGCTTTAAAAAGATTTAATGATTACAAAATGGGTAAAAAATTGCCTTTTATGGCAGAGGATTAAGCCTTTTTTTTTTGCTCAAATGCTGTAAACCTTAAAAATATATGAGAAAGTTTTTAACAGTAGTATCGCTAATTTTTGTAACGAACGCTAATGCTCAGGGCTTAAAACTAGCATTAGGAAATTTTGATTTTAGTGATGATGGAATGAGGTCGTCAATGGTTGAATTAAATTATGATTTTGGAAGAAGTAATGATTATGGCGTGTTAAAACCAACTACTGGGGCTTTTATAACCCAAGACTCTGCATCATATGCATACATTGGTGGAAAAATAGATTTCAAATTAGGACCATTTATTTTATCACCAAGCTTCGGTCCAGGTTATTATGATCAAGGCAATGGAAAAGATTTAGGCCACGAACTTGAATTTAAATCTCAAATTGATCTAGGGTTAAATATTGGAAAAAGCTCTAACCTATCTTTTGGATACAGCCATTTATCAAATGCAAGTTTAGGAGATAAAAACCCTGGTGCAAACAGTTATTCTTTCAGTTTATCACATATTTTTTAAAAAATGAAACTAACTGACTGTCATAATGTTGATGACTTTAGATTAGTTGCAAAGAAAAAATTACCAAGTCCAATATTTCATTATATCGATGGTGGTGCTGATGATGAAGTTACATTAAAAAGAAATACTGACTCTTTTAATAAATGCGATCTGGTTCCAAATGTATTAACTGATGTTAGCAAAGTAGATTTATCAACTACAGTATTAGGACAAAAAATAGATTTTCCATTATTTCTATCACCAACAGCAATGCACAGAATGTATCACCATGAGGGAGAAAAAGCTACTGCCCAAGCCGCAGAAAAATTTGGAACATTTTTTAGTTTGTCCACGATGGGAACAACAAGCATTGAAGAAGTATCAAACGCATCGGGTGGACCAAAAATGTTTCAGTTATATATTCATAAAGATCAAGGCTTAACTGATAACTTAATAGATAGATGTAAACGATCAGGTTTTAAAGCTATTTGTTTAACAGTTGATACAATAGTTGCTGGGAATAGAGAGAGAGATCATAGGACAGGTTTTGCAACACCACCTAAATTAACTATGTCAAGCTTACTAAGTTTTGCATCACATCCTTATTGGAGTCTTAATTATCTTTTCAGAGAAAAGTTTGAACTTAAAAATGTTTCACACATGACTAAAAAAGGAAGTAGTATTGAAATGTCAGTTATGGATTACATTAATCAACAATTTGATAGAACTATGAATTGGAAACATGCTGAATATGCAATCAAAAGGTGGAACGGACCTTTTGCTTTGAAAGGTATAATGTCAGTTGAGGACGCGAAAAGAGCAATTGATATTGGCGCCAGTGCAATTATGATTTCAAATCACGGTGGTAGACAACTTGACGGCTCACGAGCTCCATTTGACCAGTTACAAGATATAGTTGATGCAGTTGGAGATAAAATAGAAATTATATTAGATGGAGGTGTTAGAAGAGGCACACATGTTTTAAAAGCATTATCTCTTGGAGCCAAGGCATGTTCAATGGGAAAAGCATATTTATATGCATTAAGTGCTGGCGGAAAAAAAGGAGTTGAAATGCTTTTAACTAAAATGAAAAATGAAATAGAAAGAGATATGACCTTAATGGGATGCAGAAGTGTAAAGGAATTAAACAGAAATAAAATAGCATTTAGATAATTTAATGAAAATATCAAAAAGTTATTCCCGGCTGGGAACTGAGTCGGCCTTCGTAATTTTATCAAAAGCTCAGAAATTAATCAGTGAAGGAAAAGAAATTATAAATTTAGGTATTGGACAGCCAGATTTCACAACGCCGGATCATATAATCAGTGCTTGTAAAAAAGCATTGGATGAAGGTTATCACGGATATACAGATCCAAAAGGAATATTTGAATTAAGAGAAGGTGTATCGAGGTACATAAAAAAAAAATATAAATCATATGTAGACGCATCAAGAATAATAATTACTCCAGGCGGTAAACCAACAATTTTTTTTACAATGATGTTACTAGGAGAGCCAGGCTCTGAAATTATTTATCCTGAACCTGGATTTCCGATATATGAGTCAATGATAAATTATTCTGGCGCTAAAGCTGTGCCAATGTTCTTAAAGGAACAAAATGACTTTTCTTTTAAAGCTGATGAGGTTTTAAAATTGATAAAAAAAAATACAAGATTAATAATAATAAATAATCCACAAAATCCTACAGGGGCACTGATTAGTAAAAATGAAATAAAAAAATTAGTTCAAGGACTAAAAAAATACCCAGACATTTGTATCCTAAGTGATGAAATTTACTCTAGACAAATTTATGATGGTAAAGATATGCCGACCTTTTTAAATTATCCTGAAATTTATGATAGATTAATAGTTTTAGATGGCTGGAGTAAATCGTACGCTATGACTGGGTGGAGGCTTGGATGGAGTGTTTGGCCAGATAAATTAATTGAAAAAGTCACTAGGTTAGTGATTAATAGTTATTCGTGCGTTTCAGCTGCAAATCAAATTGCTGCATTGGCGGCCTTGGAGGGATCTGATGAATTTATAAACAATATGATGAATGAATTTTCAAAAAGAAGAAAACTAATAGTAAATGGATTAAATAATTTAAAAGGTATAAAATGTAGTAATCCAGGTGGAACATTTTATGTTTTTCCAAATATAATAAATACGGGTTTAAATGGTGAACAATTTGCTGAAAAATGTTTAAATGAGGCGGGTGTGGCAATTGTTCCTGGAACTAGTTTTGGCAAATCATGCGTAAATTACGTGCGATTTAGCTTTGCGAACAGCTATGAAAACATTGAAAAAGCATTGGAGAAAATTGCAAAAATTATTTAATATATAATTATTATGGTTTTACATTTACCAGAAGCGGATCAAAAAACATTAGATAAGAAATCTTCAATTGTAAAAGATTTGAAGTTATACACTAACAATGTTCTGTTTGATAACGACGAAATAAGACCTTATGAAACTGATGGGCTCAATGTATATAAACAAAAGCCACTTGCTGTGGTGTTGCCAGAGAATACACAAGAAGTATCCAATATACTAAAATACTGTTACAAGAATAATATAAAGGTTGTACCAAGAGGAGCTGGAACTGGTCTGTCAGGAGGATCTTTACCATTAAAAGATTGTGTACTTATGAGCATGGGAAAGTTTAACAAAATTTTAGAAAAAGATTTTAAAAATAGATGTGTTGTTACGCAACCTGGCGTCACAAATTTAGCAATAACTCAAGCTGTTCAGGATCAAGGATATTACTATGCGCCAGATCCATCTAGTCAATTAGCATGTTCAATAGGGGGTAATATTGCAGAAAATTCTGGTGGGGTTCACTCGCTAAAATACGGAACTACGACGAATAACGTTTTGGGTATTGAGATTGTATTGATGGATGGAACTATACTTCGTATAGGTGGTAAACATTTAGACTCGGAGGGTTATGATCTTTTAGGAGTTTTTATGGGATCAGAAGGTCTATTAGGAGTTGTTACTGAAGCTACTGTCAAAATTTTAAAGAAACCAGAGGCTGTCAGAGCTGTTTTAATTGGATTTAATTCAATAGAGGATGCAGGAAGTTGTGTATCAGATGTTATATCGAAGGGCATTGTACCTGCAGGTATGGAAATTATGGATAAGCCACTTATTATTGCTACTGAAAATTATGCAAAAGCAGGTTATCCTAGAGATGTGGAAGCTCTTTTAATTGTAGAGATCGACGGCACTGCAAGCGAAGTGGAAGCAATGATACAAAAAGTTTTAGATATAGCTAAAATGAACAAGGCAAGTTACAATAAAGCAAGCAATAGTGACGAGGAAAGAATGAAGTTTTGGAAAGGCCGAAAAGCAGCCTTTTCAGCTTGTGGAGTTATATCACCTGATTATATTTGTATGGATGGATCTATACCAAGAAATAAATTAGCAAATGTTTTAAGTTATATTAATGATCTTTCAAAGAAATATGGCTTACGAGTAGCAAATTGTTTTCATGCTGGTGACGGAAATTTACATCCACTTATTATGTTTGACTCAAACGACCCAAATGAATTGAAAAAAGCTGAAGATTTTGGCGCAGACATTTTGAAATACTGCGTTAAGGTAGGTGGGGTACTATCGGGTGAGCATGGCATAGGAGTTGAAAAAAGAGAACTGATGTGTGAAATGTTTAACGATAACGATATTCAGCAGCAACTTAAATTAAAAAAAGCCTTTGATAATAAGAATTTGTTAAATCCAGGTAAAGTTTATCCTATTCTTCATAGATGTGCAGAAGAGGGAAGAATACATATTCACAAAGGTAAAACTAAATTTCCTGATTTACCAAGATTTTGATGAATGATATTTACTCTCCGGTGTCAGAGAAAGAGGTAAGCGATTTCATATATGAAAGTCATCAAGAAAATTCGCCGATAGAAATAGTTGGTCAAAATTCAAAAAAAATTGGCAGGATTATACAATGTTCTAAAACTTTATGTTTGGAAAAGATAAATGGAATTATAGAGTATTATCCAGAGGAACTTTATATAAAAGTTAAAGTTGGGACTTCGCTAGAAGAAATAGAAAATGCTCTCGAAGATAAAAATCAAACTTTTGGATTTGAACCAATAGATTTAGGTTATTTGTATTATGGAAAATCCTATAGTGGCACAATTGGCGGCATGGTTGCATGTAATTTATCTGGCCCGAGAAGATTTAAAGTTGGTTCGTTAAGAGACCACCTGCTCGGCTTTAAAGCAATAAATGGCGCTGGTGAACAAATCAAATCTGGAGGAACAGTAGTTAAAAATGTAACAGGATATGATCTAAGTAAATTAGTAAGCGGATCATACGGTACTTTATGTGCTCTTACAGAGGTGACTTTGAAAGTATTACCTAATTATGAATATCAAGAGACTTTCTGTATATATGGATCGAATTATAATGAGGCAATAAATTTTTTCTTAAAAGCGATGGACACATCCTTAGAAATCTCTGGTGCATGTTACTACCCCGATAATAATACAAGTTTTTTTAGGTTAAATGATATAAAACAAAATAGTTCGATTTTATCATTAAGGGTGGAGGGCCCGAAAAACTCAGTTCAAGAAAGAATTCAACAATTGAAGAAAATTTTTGCAGAAAAGGATTTCTCTGTTCTTGATATATTTCAATCTAAAGCATTTTGGAGTTTAAGTAAAAATTTAGAAGCATTTAAAAATTCTAGTGAAATTGTATGTAAAATATCCTTACCTATAACAAAAACTTCTGAATTCTTAGATAAATTTTCAAATGATATTAAGTATTTTATTGATTGGGCTGGTGGATTAATATGGATATCAGCTAGAGATAATGAGATAATCTCAAAGATGAGGATATTTACTGTAAAAAATAATGGTCATCTTACAATTTATAAAGCAGAAGCAAATTTCAGAAGAACTGAAGAATTTCTAACTTATGGCGATACAAATTTGAAAGTATTGTCGTCAAAGATAAAAAAAAGTTTTGATCCTAATTTGATTTTAAATCCCGGTAAAATGTACGCAGGAATATAATGCAAACTAATTTTAAAAAAAACCAACTTCTAGATCCAGAAATTAACACATCAGAGAAAATATTAAGAAAATGTGTACATTGTGGAATGTGTAATGCAACTTGTCCAACATACCAAATCTTAGGTGATGAGCTAAGTGGGCCAAGAGGAAGGATATACTTAATTAAAGATATGCTAGAAAACAATAAACCTGCAACTGAAAAAATTACAAAACATATTGACCAATGTTTGTCTTGTTACGCTTGCATAACTACTTGTCCTGCTGGAGTAGATTATTTACATTTAATAGACCATGGCAGAAATCATATTGAACGGACTTATAAACGACCTTTTTTTCAAAGAACATTGAGAAATATTTTAGCAATTATTTTGCCTAACCCTAACTTATTTAAATTAGTTGGTTTTATAACTAATATTTTTAGACCATTAATGTTTTTAGCTCCAAAAAAAATTAAAGATATGGTTAAATTTATGCCGAAGACTTTTCCAAAGTCAAAATTACCGAATAATCCAGTATTTAAACCAAAGTCAAAAGTAGTTTCTAAAGTTGCATTGTTAACTGGTTGTGTCCAAAAAGCTATATCTCCTGAAATTAATGACTCTTCTATTAATATTTTAACGCGACATGGTATTGAAGTTCATATATTAAAAGATATTAAGTGTTGTGGTTCATTAACACATCATATGGGCAAAGAAGATTCTGCTCACAAATTAATTGAATTTAATATTTTAAAATGGCACGAACTTTATGAAAAAGAAAATCTTGATGCAATTTTAGTAAATACATCAGGTTGTGGAACAACATTAAAAGACTACGGATTTATTTTTAGAAATCATCCAGATCCAAAATTTAGAAAAAAAGCTAAGACAATTAGTAAATTGTGTAAGGATATTACTGAATATTTAGATGAATCGATTAAACTAAATTTTATTGAAACATCAAACAAAAAAAAATACAGAGTTGCGTATCATTCTGCATGTTCAATGCAGCATGGACAGAAAGTGCACGAACAACCCGTAAATTTATTAAGTAAAACTGGAAATCACATTTATGAAATACCAGATGGTCATATATGTTGCGGATCAGCGGGAACTTATAATTTAATGCAATCAGAAATAGCAGAAGAATTATTAAAGCGAAAAGTAAAAAATATAAAAAAAATAAATCCAGATTTTATAGCCACAGGGAATGTTGGTTGCATTAAACAAATATCAATGGGTACAAATATTCCAATCTTACATACAGTCGAGCTTTTAGATTGGTACACAGGTGGCAAAAAACCTGAAATAATAAAAGTATGAAAAAAATTTTTATAACAAGAAAACTTTTAGATATAAACTTTAGCTATATTAAAGAAAAATTTAACGTAGTTCATAATCAGGAAGATAAAAAATTTTTAGACAGTGATATTGTAAGACTTTCGTCTGATTGCGATGGTATTCTAACATTCCCAAATAACAATTTTCATACTGGTTTATTAGAAAAATTATCATCAAGTGTAAAAATTATTGCAAATTATGCTGTTGGTTTTGGAAATATTGATATTGATACTGCAAAAAAAAAGCAAATAGTTGTAACTAATACACCTGAAGTTTTAACAGAAGCAACAGCTGAAATTTCAATACTTTTATTGCTGGGTGCTTCTAGAAGAGCATATGAGGGTAGAATTTTTGCTGAGAATAAGAATTGGGAATGGTCAGCAGATTTTTTAGTAGGTAAACAAATGACTAATAAGAAATTAGGTATTTTAGGCATGGGAAGAATTGGTAGAGCAGTTGCTAAAATTGCAAGGGGTTTTGGAATGGAAATACATTATCACAATCGAAGCAAATTGCCTGAAAAATTAGAAAATGGTGCAGTTTTTCACGAACGTTTAGAAGATTTATTAAGGCATAGCGAATTTTTATCAATTAATTGTCCAGGTGGAAAAAATAATACGAATTTAATTAATAAAGATACATTAGATTATCTTCCAGATGGAGCTGTAATTGCTAATGCAGCAAGAGGAGAGATAATAAATGACGAGGATATGCTTCAAGCGTTAAAAACTGGAAAAGTATTTGCATTAGGATTAGATGTTTATAATGGTGAACCCCAAATTCATAATGAGTATTTGAAATTAAAAAAATTATTTGTGCTACCTCATCTTGGCAGCGCAACTACAAAAACTAGAATTGCTATGGGAGAAAGAGCTATAAATAATTTAGATCAATTTTTAAATAAATCAAAGAAACCATTAGATCAGGTAAATTAATCAACTTCAGGTTGTTAGTTGTAACTTTTTTTTCGAGACTCATCATAAAAGATTTGGTTTAATAAAAGTAGTTAAATTTAACTAACATGGGAGAGAAAAACATGTCAAAAAAAAACATTGCGTCTAAATCGAGACGTAAATTTTTTAAAGCAGCAGCAGTTACAGGTGCAGCAGCAGCAGCAACAGTTGCTATGCCTAATGTTGCGGCTTGGTCAGCAGGACACGCAAAAAGTGTTAAGCTGAAAATGCAAGCAGCGTGGCCATCAGGAGCAAATATCTTTTTTGAAATGGCCGGTGATTACTGCAAAATGGTTAAGGAAATGTCAGGTGGAAGCTTGTCAATTGACTTACAACCAGTTGGAGCAGTAGTTAAAACAAAGGAAATAGGACAAGCTGTAAGTTCTGGAGTTGTCGATATGGGTCACTGGGTGACAGCATATTGGTACGGAAAAAATCCAGCAGCTTCTCTATTTGGAACTGGTCCATCATATGGAATGTCATCACAAGAAGTTATGGCTTGGATTGAGTATGGTGGAGGAAGAAAACTATATGACGAAACACTTGCGAAAGTAGGATATAATTATATTGGTTTCTTTCATATGCCTATGCCAGCACAGCCTTTTGGATGGTTTAAAAAGAACGTAACAAAAGTTTCTGATGTTAAAGGTATGAAGTATAGAACAGTAGGTTTGGCTACCAACGTTTTAACAGCAATGGGAATGGTAGTGAGACAATTACCAGGTGGTGAAATTCAACCAGCAATGAAAACTGGTTTAATTGAAGCAGCTGAGTTTAATAATCCTACATCTGACTCTCAGTTTGGTATGCAGGATGTATCTAAGCATTATCACTTAGGTAGCTTCCACCAATCTCAAGAGATGTTTGAGATACCTATGAACAAGAAAAAATTTAATAGTTTATCACCTGTTCATCAGTCTATCTTAAAAAATGCTGCATATGCTGCAAATACAGATAACTACTTTAAAGCATTAAGTAGATATTCAGCAGACCTGTCAAAACTTATGAATAAGCATAAAGTAAATGTGTATCAGACCTCTGATGCGATATTAGCTCAGCAATTAAAAGGCTGGGACAAAGTTATAGGTGATTTCGTAAAGAAAGATCCTTTCTTTGCAAAAATTATCGCTTCTCAGAAGAAATACGCTAAACGAACTATGAAGTATCTGTTGATGAATCAACCGAACTATAAATTAGCTTATGAAACTGAGTTTGGACCA
>Ga0160422_10000351_pt1 | contig 27551 bp, 25 predicted proteins | sample Fk160mmetaG_FD_108192 | JGI IMG/M metagenome (GOLD analysis project Ga0160422, IMG submission 108192) | Marine microbial communities from the Central Pacific Ocean - Fk160115 60m metaG | ecosystem: Environmental > Aquatic > Marine > Oceanic > Photic zone | place: The Central Pacific Ocean...
CTGACCTCTAATTTTTTCAAGATAAATGATAAAAAAACCATACTCTGTCTCAAACGGATCGGATATTTCACCTTCAGTCAAAGAAAAAGCGACCTCATTAAATTTTTTAATCATTGGAGAATTTTTCCTGTTAATTGAATATTTACCTCCTCTTGTTCTAGAACCTGGATCCTCACTGTATAAAACTGCTTTTGAAACAAAGCTTGCACCATTATCAATTACATCTGCTTTAAACTCCTTTAGCCTATCAATAACTTTCTGTTTTTCCTCTTGGGTAGTTTTAGGGTATAAAACGATTTGAGATACTCTCAACTCAGTACCAAATACCGGCCTATCAGCTTTTGGAATGGAATTAAAAAACTGCCTTACCTCCTCAGGTGTTACCTCAATATCTTCAATTATAGCCTGTTGCATCTTTTTTGCCAACTCAGCATTCTTGTTAAGTTCGAACATTTCTGACCTTAGGTCTTGCTCAGAGTCTTTTTTATAATATTCTAATAATTTGTCCATAGAACCGATTTGTTCAGCAAATGCATTAACCTGCTGATCAACATATGATTGAATTTCTGCATTGTTCACCTCAATACTGTCTTGAATAGCATGATGTTGATATAGCTTATCCTCAAGAAGTTTTCCAAAAACCTGACATTTAGAAATATTTTCCATTGAAACACCTGAGACTCTTAACTGTGTAAATTGTTTTTCTATATCAGATTCAAGAACAACAAAATCACCAACAACTGCAGCAACACCATCAATCTTTTGTCTTTCTTGAGGAAAAACAACAGTAAAAGAAAAAAACATTGATATAATTATAAAGTTTCTCATTCTAAAATATTTCTAATTTTTTATCTTGGAGTGCATCTCTTAAAATTTCAGACTTAATACTTAACATTAGCTCTTTTTTTCTTTTATTTAGTGACATATACTCCAAAGTTGGTAAAACATGGTCAATGGGTGAAATATCCCCATTTTTGACAGATTCAATAATCTTAATCAAATATAAACTTAATGAATCTTTGAATTGAAAAAAATTATAGTTTTTTAAACTTTTGTATGAATTATTATTAATGAACGGAAATTGTTCAAGTAATTCTTTTTCTGTAATCCAGTTTTCGTTGTCTAATGAAAATTTTTTAAATCTGTAAGATATTGAATCCAAAAAAAACTTATCCTCGGATTTATATCTTCGGATTTTTGAACGTATTTGATAGGTATCAGAAAAATCTAATGGCAATTCAATATATACCAATCTAAAAATATCCTCATTTAACTTAAATAAGTCCATATTATTATTATAAAAAGTTTGTATTTCAACTGAATCTATTTCGGGATTTATCCTTGAGTTAACGAGAGCTTCTAGATATGCTTCTGAAAGTAGGGTAGATTTGTATTCTTTAACAAGAGACTCAATCTTTTGAAGTTTGGATTGATTTAAATTTAGCTCAGCTCTTTCAGTGAGTATTTTATCAATTGCCCAATCATTAATTATATGATTAGCCCTAAAAAGAGAATCTTCCTTTTTAACTCCTTCCATCATTTTTAAGAATTCTTTTTTAGATAAATAAGTATCTCCATATTTTGCAATATTTCTAGATTCTTGATCTGAAACAATATCGCAACTTAAAAAAAACATCAAAAATGTTATGAAAAGTAATTTTTGATTCATTTATTGTATTGTTTCCTTAATCGCTTAATAGCTTTTTTATTTAAAACAACTTTATGTTTTAATTTCAAATTATTTAACCAAATAGATTCTTTTAATTGTTGAAAATCACCAATTATCTTTCCTTTATCCTCCTCAAAACCAATATACTTGTCACTATTATCGTTGAAGAAACTCATTAATTTGATTGAGTCAGAGTCTTTTAAGGTCCAAATTTTCTCTTGCATTAAATTAAATAAAAGTAAACCTTCTTTATATTCCTTAACTACAAATCGATAATCTGAATTCTCTTTTTCAAGATTATTTTTATAAACCTCTAAAGCATTATAATCAACAAACTTCTTATATAAATCATAAACTAACTGGTTAATAGGCATAGAGCCACCCCTCTTTTGATTATCATCCAAAAAAGTTGCAAAATCAATATATTTTAAAATTTTATTGTCAATGGTTACCAATATTTTTTCCTCATCAATATTTTCTGGGATACTCCATTCCTCTGTAAAATAGCTAGAATCTAATATTGAAATAAAATAGTCAAGATTTTCATTATTGTAGTTCAAAGAATACCTTTTTAGTAGAGTTGAATAAAATGATTCTGAAACCATACTAAACCTCGAACTTTTCTTTAGCTTATTGAGTAGTTGATATTTAATCTCATCAAATTCTTTTACATTTTTCTTATCATAAAGCTTAATAAGATGCCATCCATATTTAGTTTCTACAGGATCTGAAATTTGATTTTTATTAGCTAAACTAAAAGCAGCATTTTCAAAAGGAATGGAATTAATTTGTCCACTAGAAAAGGGATTTAATCTACCTCCTTTGAATGAAGAATTTTTATCCTCGGAATATTTTTTTGCCATATACTCAAAACTGGCTCCATTTTTAATAGAATCAGAAATATTTTTTATTCTATCAAAAGCATCAGCTTTGTTTTTGTAAGTCATAATATGACCCACGGATACCTCTCCTAAAGAATTTCTTTTATCGTTAACTTTTAAAATATGGAAACCAAATCTTGAACGAAAAGGATCAGACACCTCACCTACCGGTGTACTATATGCAATATTTTCAAAATTATAAATCATTTTGAAAGCTGAGAAGTATCCTAAATTTTCTACAACCATCTGATTATCCTGATTAAATTTTTTGTTAAACTCATCAATAGATAGGTTTAGAAAAGAGTCCCTTAACGATTTTAATTTTTCCACAATTTGTATTGTATCATTATTATTTTCATCAATTCTTATTAGGACATGAGATACATTAACTTCAAATTTGGTTCTTTCGTAAGCTTCCTTTAGAAACTTTTCTTCAGATTTTTTGTCTGTTAAATAAGTGTTCTGTAATTGTTTTGCATATTTATTTAATTCGCTTTTATATTTTGGATCTTCGTGAAACCCTAACTCATATGCTTCAGCTAGTTTAACTTTGTAATTAACAAATAAGTCTAAATAAGTTTCAAAGTCCTTTTGATTATTTTCATCTATCAAGTCAATATTTTTATTATATACTCGATTAAATTCATTGATAAGAACAATACTGTCATTTACTTTAAATAACTCATCGTTTTTTAACTGACTAAATGAAATATTATGAAAAATAAAAAAAACAACTAAAACCTTCTTCATTTATGAATAATTTGAGCAGCAAAAATAGAAATATATAGGAAATAATATCTAATTATCTTGAGTAATTTGGAGCTTCCTTAGTAATATTTATACCGTGAGGATGACTTTCAGCAATTCCAGAAGATGTAATTTGAACAAATTTTGCAGTTTTTTGTAATATATTTATATCCTTTGCACCACAATATCCCATACCAGCTCTCAAGCCACCTACAAACTGATGAATACTTTCAACTAAATCTCCTTTATATGGAACACGACCTACTATACCTTCAGGAACTAATTTTTTTATATCACTCTCTACATCTTGAAAATACCTATCTTTGCTGCCTTTTTTCATAGCTTCTAAAGAACCCATACCTCTGTAAGATTTAAACTTTCTACCTTCATAAATAATTGTTTCTCCGGGTGATTCTTTTGTTCCAGCTAAAAGGGAGCCGAGCATAACACATGAAGCACCAGCTGCTATGGCTTTTGCAATATCGCCTGTATATTTAATTCCACCATCTGCAATTACAGGCACTTTATTGTCAATAGATTTGCACACTTCTAAAATAGCAGAAAATTGAGGTACACCTACCCCCGCAACAATTCTAGTTGTACATATTGAACCGGGACCAATACCAACCTTAATGCCATCGGCACCAGCTTCTAATAAAAACTTTGCGGCTTCCGATGTAGCGATGTTACCAACTACAATATCAACATCTTCATTATTTTTTTTCAACTCTTTTAGTAATTCTACAACTCTTTCTGTATGCCCATGAGCTGTATCAATAACAATAGCATCAACACCTGATTTAATCAGTGCTGTTGATCTTTCGACTGAATCATCGGTAACTCCAATAGCTCCTGCAACTCTTAATCTACCATATTTATCTTTGTTAGCAATAGGTTTTAATTTCAACTTTGTAATATCACTGAAGGTAATTAACCCGACCAGCTTATTTTCTTTAGTAACAACTGGCAATTTTTCAATTTTATTTTGCTGTAATATTACTTCAGCATCTTCAAGCGAAGTTCCTTCCCCAACAGTTATAAGATTGTCTTTTGTCATGACATCTATAATTAATCTGTCATTTTTTTTCTCAAATCTTAAATCTCTATTTGTAACAATACCTTTTAAGAAACCGGAATCATCTACAATTGGAATACCTCCGATTTTATTTTCTTTCATACTTTTCTTGGCATCTGAAACAACAGAATTTAAAGGAAGGGTAACAGGGTCCATAATCATTCCACTTTCCGCCCTTTTAACACGTCTTATCTTGTCAGCTTGTAACTTTATTGACATATTTTTATGAATCACTCCAATACCTCCCTCTTGTGCGATTGCTATAGCCATTCTACTTTCTGTTACCGTGTCCATAGCAGCAGAAACTATCGGAATATTCAATGAAATATTTTTAGAAAATTTAGAATTTATATTTACTTCTCTAGGTAAAACATTAGAATATCCAGGAACAAGTAGGACATCATCATAAGTCAGTGCTTGTGAAATAATTTTTTTCGGAAGGTTTTCCATGCAATTGACAATTAATTGCATGCAAATATACAACTTGAAACTTAAATTTTACTTTTTTTTGATTGTGATTGATATAATATAATATAATATATCTGTAAAAAATAAATATTATCAATTATATGTCAAGTTTAATGATAGTTAACAAATATATCAGTTGCGTAATTGTAAGCTGCTTCAAATTTCAGTGGGTTAATATTGGTTTCTAAGCCCTTCTCTTGACAATAAGATATGATTTTTTCAGTTGGCATATTTCCTATTAGATTGTCCGAAGCCATTGGACAACCTCCAAAACCCTGAATAGCACCATCAATTCTATTACATCCTGAATCAAAAGATGCATCAATTTTATCTCTCCAAAATTTTGGATGAGTGTGTAAATGTAAGCCAAACTCAACTTCTGGGTATTTTAGAGAAAAATATTGGTAAACCTTTTCAATTATAGATGGTGTTGCTGAGCCAATTGTATCACTCAATGAAATAAGATTAAATCCATGATCAACAAGCTTTGAAATAGATTTATCGATTGTATCTAAATTCCACACCTCTCCGTATGGATTACCAAAACACATTGATAAATAAACAACCATTTTTTTTTGACTTTCAGATACTATTTTATTGATTTCAACAAGGCTCATGAATGATTCATCAATTGTTTTGTTGGTATTTCTCATCTGAAAGTTTTCAGAAATCGAAAAAGGAAAACCCAAATATGAAATTTGATTGTAATTTGATGAAATTTCCGCTCCTTTTATATTGGCGGTTATTACTAAAAGATCTGATTTATTTTCTGACAAATCTAAAGAATTAATCACATCACCTGTGTCTGATAATTGTGGAATAACTTTTTTAGATACAAAACTACCAACATCAATAGTATCAAAACCAACTTCTAATAAACTTTGAATATATTTAATTTTTTTATCCGTTGGAATAAATTCCTTAATACTCTGCATAGCATCTCTTGGACATTCTATAATCTTAAGTTTTCGCATATAACAGATTAATTATTTAAAGTTAAATCATTTTCAGTAAACAGAATTAGTAGAGCAATGAACAACAACACAAGAATATTGAAATATTTAGCAAAAATTTTAAATCTATTATTTGAAGAAAATTTTTTGTGGATAAAATTAGAAAATAGAATAATCAATCCAAACACAATAAATGTTATAACAATAAAAATTAATCCTAATGACAAGATTTGAAATTTAAATGAAATTACTTCAGAATAAATAAAATTTGGAAAGAATAATGTGAAAAATAAAAATACCTTCGGGTTTAATAAATTCATTAAAACCCCCTTTTTAAAATTGTTTTGAATTTCATCTTTATTTTTATCTGGGTAAAAATTGGAAATCTCCGATTTGTAGGTCATATACGAAAGATATAAAAGATAAAAAAAACCTGTGTATTTTATTATTTCAAAAAAAATATAGTGCCTAATTAACAATTCATTTAATCCAAATGCGAGTAGTACCGTATGAATAAAACAACCAGTTATTAAACCCGTCAAGAATGAGAATCCAGGAATTCTTCCAGACCTTGAAGTGAGTGCTGCCACATATATATTGTCAGGGCCTGGGCTTACAGCTAATGCAACACATGATAAAATAAAATAAATCAACATGAACAGTTATCTAATTATGTAAGGAAGATAAATTTAGTTATTTTTGTATCAATAACTATAATTATGATGTTTGATAGAGCATTGAATTTAAAAACCTATTATACGCCCTTTTTATTTTGGTGTATTTTTTTGATGGGTATATCAACTTATTCACAGAAAAATGAAACGATCAGCTGCATAACCGAAATGCCTGATGATTTTACAGAAATTGAAAATGATAACAAGCAGATATTTCAATATCATCTAAATGAATATTACAAAAAACTAAAATCAAAAACTTCAACTGCAATAACAAATGTTCCTGCAAAAATACATATAGTTACTGATGCTAACGGAGCAACTAGTATTACAGTAGATGAAATATTAGATGAAATTGATGAAGCAAATTCTTTTTTGGCTAACTCTTTTTTAGAAATTACCGTTTGTGATGATATAAATTATATCGCTAATAATATATTGTACGATTTTGATATTGATGACCAAGCTCTCTTATATGCAAACAATCAACCAGATATTATGAATCTATATTTTGTTGAATCTATAGCTTTTGGTAGTGGAAACGCTTGTGGATATACTTATCTTCCTGGGAATACATCTCAATATTATGATGTGATTGTTATGGATAATCAATGTACTAATAATCCCGTAAGTACAACATTAATTCATGAATTTGGACATCATTTTAACCTTATCCATACTCACGGAACTTCCAACGAACCTGGTTCAACTGATGAGCTTGTAAACGGTAGTAATTGTGCAAGTGCTGGCGATAGAGTTTGCGATACACCTGCTGATCCTTTAATAAATGGTTCAAACGTCAGTTCAGTAAACTGTCTGTACACAGGAAATGCGACTGATGCGGTAGGTCAGTTTTATGATCCAGATACATCAAATATTATGTCATATTCTCCTAACACTTGTACAGACTTTATTAGCGATGGACAATTTGCAAGAATGTATGCTGGTTTTCATACTTATAAAACTTATTATAAATGTCCTTCTTTCAACGTAGACTTCGAAGCTGATATTAATGAGAGTTGTGATGATTATATGACAGTAAATTTCACTGACACTAGCGTTGGAGCAACAGCATGGGAATGGGATGTCGATGGTGATGATACTATTGATTATACCGATCAAAATCCATCACATGTGTATACGCCAGGTCTTTATGACATTGCACTTAAAATTTACAACGGTAGTGAAAGTATTACAAAAGTATTCCCACAGTATATTAATTTCACCTCAAATATTTACGAAACTTCTAAAGTTAATTTAAAGCTTTTTATAGTTGATATAAATGAAAATACATGGGAATTTAAAGACAGTAGCGGGAACATAATTTATGAAGGTGGTCCATATGAACAAAATGGAGAACATAATCATGAATTTGATGTAGTTCAATCTGAGTGCTATACATTCACAATTTACGATACGGCTGGAAATGGTCTAGATGCATATAATTGGATGGTTGGTAATGAATATTATGAGCTAACCACCGAGGAAGGTGATCTTATTTATACAAATAATAATTTTGGATCTGAGGAATCAAAATTAATCAGTACAGAATATCTAAATATAGAACAGAGTGATTTTAATTCTATTTCAATTTACCCTAATCCTGCAGATAATTTTATTTATATAAGATATCAGAATATTTTACCAGAATCATATAAGATATTTGATTTAAATGGAAGACTTGTTAATTCCAAAATTATTGATAATGAAGATGATTTAGAAATTAATATAGGCAGTTTTGAGAGAGGGTTGTATTTCATCTCAATTAGTTCTGGTGAAAATATCGATAATTTAAAGTTCTTGGTTAAGTAACTTTTTGTTAATTTTTCTCACAATTCCTGGTCCCTGATAAATAATTCCTGTGTATAACTGTATTAAATGAGCACCTGCTTCAATTTTTTTTACTGCTTGTTCTGGCGTTGATATACCACCAACACCAATAATCGGCAGTTTTCCATTGGTTTTTTTGGAAATGAAAGAGATAACCTTATTACTCTTATCGCATAATGGAGCTCCACTCAAGCCTCCCGTTTCGTTTTTGTTTTTGGACTTCAAATTAGGATAATCAATTGTCGTGTTAGTTGCAATTATCCCGTCAATATCATTAGTGTCAATAACTTCAAGAATCTCAAGAATTTTTTCCTCACTTAAATCAGGTGATATCTTAATGAGGATTGGTTTTTTAATGATTTCTTTTGACCTGTGTTTATTTAAGTCAATAAATAAATCATTTAAAAATTCTTTTGATTGTAATTCTCTTAATCCAGGTGTGTTAGGTGAGCTAACATTAATAACAAAATAATCAACATGATTGTAAAGCTCTTTGAAACAAATTAAATAATCATTTTTTGCTTGAGAATTTGGTGTAATTTTATTCTTGCCTATATTACCACCAATAAGAACTTTATATTTTTTCATTAATCGATTTTTGATCTTTGCTACACCGTCATTATTAAAACCCATACGGTTAATTATGGCACTGTCTTCTTTTAACCTAAATAATCTCTTTTTTGGATTTCCTTCCTGGGGTTTTGGAGTAACTGTACCTATTTCAATAAATCCAAATCCAAATTTTTCAAATTCTGAAATATGGGTAGCATTTTTATCAAATCCAGCAGCAATACCAACAGGATTTTCAAAGGTTAAACCAAAAAGTTTTCTTGTAAGTTTTGGGCTCTCAATTTTATAAAAAGATTCAATTATAAAACCAAGAATTGGGATTTTAAAAAAAACTTTTATCAGAAAGAATGTAAAGGTGTGGATTTTTTCAGGGTCAAATAAGAATAAAAATGGAGATATTATTTTCTTATACATTTTTTAATTAATTAAACTACTTGTTTAATTCATTTGAAGCATCCATTGAAATCATTGACTTATTAAATTTTAATTTTCCAGCTGTAGTTTCTATTATACACGTACCTTCTTTTTGATTTATGTGGTTTACTCTTCCATGCATACCACTCTTCATTACAACTCTGTCACCAGTTTTTAAATCAGTTAGAAATTTTCTCTCCTTTTTCGCCTTACTCATTTGTGGTCTAATCATAAAAAAGTATATGACTGCAAACATTAGCAGAAACGGAGTAAACTGTGAAAAATTTTCCATATTTATTGAATAATAGGGCCAGCGGGCGGTGCTACACCACCAGGCTTGTTAATGAAGGCCGATATCCTTACAGATTCAGTTCCTCTTTGTGTATTGGCTTTAATAGTAACAGTTTTAGAGGTTTTATTCATACCCTTTCCGTTAAATTTAACCGTAAATTGAGAAGATTCATTAGGCAATAAAGGAGATCTGCTCCAATCCTGAGGAACAGTACATCCACAGGTTGACTTTATTTCAGTTATAACTAAAGGAGCTTCTCCAGTGTTTGTGTACGTAAAGACCGTTTCTTGAGCTTCTCCGTCCATAATAGTTCCAAAATCATGTTCCTTTTTATCAAAAGTCATGACAGGAAATTTAGAGGGAGTATTATCTCTTACAGCTGCTTGCTCAACATTTTCTGTTTTCACTTTACTAAATGGATCATCTCCACAAGAAGTAAAAACTAATGTAAGTGCGAATAAATAAATTATATTTTTCATTTAATAATTATTAATTGTTCAAAAGTAAAAAAAAATGTTATTCTCTCAAACCTCTACCCTCTTTAATTAGATAATTATTTTTAATTAAATCTTTTACTATTTTATCCAGAATTCCGTTAATAAAGAAACTACTTTTTTCAGTTGAATAATCTTTTGATATTTCAATGTATTCATTTAAAGTAACCTTTACAGGAATATCTTTAAACTCTTTTAGTTCAGAAATGGCTAAATTTATAATTACTAAATCAACTTTTGCTAATCTATCTATATCCCAGTTTGCTGCATATTTATTTATCAATTCATTGTTAGAACCAAAATTACGCAGAGAATAATTGGCCAAATCATCAGCAAATTTTTTATCTGATTTGTGAGAAAATAACTTGAAGTAAAATGCTTTTTCACAATTATTCTCTGTTGAATTTTTCAAATACTTTAATAACAAAGTGTTAACCAACGGAAAATCATCCATCCAGTAAATATTTTTCTCCTCAATGAAAGTTTGAAATTTATCATCAACTACAATAAGTTCTTTGAAAATATCGTAAACGAACTTAATATCAACCTCATAAGAATTTATTTTACTTTTTATGTATGCATCGTAGATTTCACTGTTAATTATCTTGTCATAGATAATATTAACATATTTATAATCAATCTCCCAGTCGATAAAATCATTAGAATTTAATAATTCAACTATTTTTAAGTTAGATGCAACATCGTTTAAAAATATATTTTCAGAAAACTTTTTGTTAGTAAACTTATCACTTACTTTACCGATAATACTGTTCTGAGAGATATTATACTTATCCCTGGCCTTTTTTAAAATTTCAATTAGGAGTGAAATCTGTAAAAGAAATAAATAATGTATAGAATGAATACTGTTGGTAAGATTTTTATGGTGTTCTTTTGTATCTTCGAAATCAGATATTTCAGTAGCGTACAAATATTGCATTATTTTAAGCCTGATGTGTCTTCGATTTAACATTTAAAAGAACAATTTAAAATTACCGCAAGATAATATTAATTATCTAAAAAATATTTACATAGTTGAGTGAATTAAAATATTTAAATAAATATCTGATCAAATATAAAACTAACCTGTTATTAGGTTTCTTTATAATAATTATTGCCAGAATTTTATTACTATTTACACCTGGATTAATTAGAGAATCAGTAAATGTAATTGACGAGTTTAGAAAAGGGAATATAATATCCATTGAAACTGTTCAAACAGAACTTATTCAAAATATTTTTCTAATTCTATTAGCTGCAATTGCTGCTGGTATATTTACGTTTTTGACAAGACAAACAATTATTAATGTGTCAAGATATGTTGAATTCGATTTAAAGAATGAAATTTATAATCAGTACCAGAAACTATCCTTGAGTTTTTATAAAAAAAATCAAACCGGTGATTTGATGAATCGCATAAGCGAAGATGTATCTAGAGTGAGAATGTATTTTGGACCCGCATTGATGTATTCAATTAATACAATCACCCTTTTAATAATTACTTTTTTTTATATGTATAGACAATCTCCTGAACTTACAATTTATACAATTAGCCCGCTTCCAGTTTTATCATATGCCATATATAAGCTTAGCGGAGTAATTAATATTAGAAGTAGAATCGTTCAAGAATCCTTAGCTAAACTTTCATCATTCAGCCAAGAAACCTTTACTGGGATTCAAATTGTTAAGTCCTATGCAATTCAAAAAAATAAATCAAAAGAATTTGACAATCTTTCAAACAAAAACAAAAAGAATCAAATTAGTCTTGTTAAAGTGCAGGCATTATTTTTTCCTCTCATGATTTTACTTATTGGAATCAGCAATATCTTAGTTGTCTACATAGGTGGAAAACAGTATTTAAATGGAGAAATTGAAAATATTGGAATTATTGCAGAATTTATAATTTATGTTAATATGTTAACATGGCCAGTAGCATCATTAGGGTGGATAAGTTCAATTGTTCAGCAAGCTGAAGCATCACAAAAAAGAATTAACGAATTTTTAAAAGAAAAGTCAGAGATTAATTATAATAAGAGCGGACTAAAAAAAATAAATGGTTCAATTGAATTTAAAGATGTTTCATTTACCTATAAAGAGTCAAATATTAAAGCTATTGACAACATTAGCTTTAAATTGAATAACAGAAAATCACTTGGAATTATTGGTGTTACGGGTTCTGGTAAAACAACACTAATTAAATTATTAACTAAAATTTACAACATTGAAGCTGGAGAAATTTTATTTGATAATAATTCTATTGATGAATATGATTTAGAATACCTTAGAAAACAAATTGGGATTGTTTCACAAGATTCATTTCTATTTTCAGATTCAATAATCAATAATATCAGATTTGGAAAAGAAAAAGCAACACTTGAGGAAGTTGAAAAAGTATGTAAAATAGCTGGAATTCATAATGAAATTATAAAATTAAATAACGGATATGAAACGATTCTTGGAGAGAGAGGAATAAATTTAAGTGGAGGGCAAAAACAAAGAATTTGTATTGCAAGGGCATTGATAAAAAAACCTAAGATTTTAATATTGGATGACTGTTTATCGGCTCTTGACAATGAAACAGAGGAGAAAATCATAATTTCATTAAAGAGTATATTTAAGAATACTACAACTATTATTTCAAGTCACAGATTGTCATCAGTTCAAAACCTAAATGAAATAATTGTTCTAGAAAAAGGTAAAATAATTCAAAAGGGTAATCATGAATTGTTGATGAATCAAAATGGATATTATAAGGATATATATTCTAAACAGCTGACAAAAAAAGATGATAAGATTTAGCTGATTTATTAAAAAATTTTTTTACTTTATAATAATAATCATAAAATTTATGAAGATGGAGAGAGAAGAAATTTTTTCAAAAGTATTAAGAGCTGGCAGAAGAACGTATTTTTTTGATGTTAGATCTACCAAAGCTGGAGATTATTACTTGACACTTACGGAAAGTAAAAAATTCACAAATGAAGATGGTTCCTTCCACTACAAAAAACATAAAATCTATTTATACAAAGAAGATTTTACAGAGTTTTCTAATATCCTTAATGAAATGACAAATTATGTGATTTCAGAAAAAGGCGAAGAAGTGATTAGCGAAAGACACCAAAAAGATTTCAAAAAAGAGGACAACACAGAATCAACAGAAAAAACAAATGATGAAAATGAAAAAGAAGAGGGTAACAACGAATCATCAAATGAATTTACTGACGTCAGTTTTGATGATATTTAATCAGTTAATCAGTGTGAGATTTTTTTATATTTTACTATTTATTGGTACAAGTTTACATGCTCAAAATCCAAAATACGATCTAGACTACTACTTCTCAGAATATGAAACTCCAAATTCAAGTATTCCAACACCAAAAGCAATAATTGGGCATGAAGTTGGTGAATGGCACGTCACCCACGACAAATTAGTTCAATATATGTATGCATTAGCTAACGCATCTGATAGAATTACCATAGAGGACAGAGGTAAAACTTTTGAAGGAAGGCCAATTTTACTTCTTACAATTACCTCTGAAGATAATCATAATAATATTAATCAAATTATCACAAAACATAAAAAAATTACTGAACACAAAGAAAATATTTCAATAGAGGAACAACCGATAGTTGTTTACCAAGGTTTTTCAATTCATGGTAATGAAGCAAGTGGTTCAAATGCTAGTCTCTTATTAGCCTATTATTTAGCTGCATCCGAAAGTGAGTTTGTAAATGAACTACTTAAAAATTCGGTAATATTATTAGACCCTTCAATGAACCCTGACGGATTACAAAGGTTTGCATATTGGGCTAATATTAATAAAAACATAAATTTTACTTCAGACCCAAATGATAGAGAATATAATGAAGTTTGGCCTGGTGGTAGAACTAATCATTATTGGTTTGATTTAAATAGAGACTGGTTACCAGCACAACTACCAGAATCTCAAGCAAGAATAAAATCTTTTAATAAATGGATGCCTAATATCTTAACAGATCATCATGAAATGGGAACCAATGCCACTTTCTTTTTCCAGCCCGGAATACCATCAAGAACTCACCCACTCACACCTAAATTAAATCAAACGTTAACCAAAGAAATTGCAAAATTTCATGTTGAAAGTTTAGATAGAATAGGTTCTCTTTATTATTCAGAAGAAAGTTTTGACGATTTCTATTACGGAAAAGGCTCTACTTTTCCAGACATAAATGGATCTATTGGAATTTTGTTTGAACAAGCAAGTTCTAGAGGACATATTCAGGATTCCGATAATGGTCTATTAAGATTTCCTTTTACAATAAAAAATCAACTCACTACCGGCCTATCCACTTTAAAAGCAGCTGCAAGTCTTAGATTAGATATTTTAGATTACCAGAAAAGTTTTTACAAAGAAGCTGCAAAGGAAGCTAGTAAATTTAAAAATGAAGCGATTATATTTGGCAATAATAAAGATAGATATAGAACAAATAAACTTGCTGAAATTTTAGAAAGACATGAAATCGATATTTATGAGTTAGAAAGCGATGTTAAACACAAAAATAAAACATACAAAAAAGGATATGCGTATGTAGTTCCAAAAAACCAGAAAAAATATAGACTTATAAATGCTATGTTTGAAACTAGAACTGAATTCTTGGATAGCTTGTTTTATGATGTCTCATCCTGGACACTTCCCTTAGCATTTAACTTAGACTATGATTTAAACTTTAATGGTAATTATTCAAAAAAAGTAGAGCAGGTAAAATTTAATGAAAATATAAATATTGAAAATAGTAACTATGCCTTCCTAATGGAATGGCATGAATATTTATCACCAAATGCTCTAAATAGACTATTGGATAATGAAGTAATAGTAAAGGTTGCAACTAAAAAATTTAGACTAGAAGGCAAAGATTATGACTATGGGACTATTTTAATTCCTGTACAGAACAATAATCATGTTAAATTAAATAAATTATTAAATGATATTGCACACGATTGTAATATTGAAATCAACTCCGTCAAAACTGGATATGCTGAGGGTCCAGATCTTGGCAGTAATAATTTCAGAAGGTTATATAAAAAAAATATTGCAATGTTAGTTGGTGATGGTATAACAGCTTATGATGCTGGTGAAATATGGCATCTTTTGGATACCAGATTCGAGGTTAGTTTAACAAAACTTGATATTAGAAATTTTGACAGAACTGATTTAAGTAAATACACAACTTTAATTGTTCCAAATAGTTCAATTTCAAATAAGTTTATAACTACTAAAATAAGTGAATGGGTTAAATCTGGTGGTAATTTAATTGCCTATAAAAACTCAATTGATTGGCTTAAAAAATCAAAACTTATTGAAGCTAAAGAGTTAAAAAATGATATTTCGGCTAAAAATATCTCATTTGAAGAAAGAAGTGCATTTTTTGGGGCTCAAAGAATTGGAGGCGCAATTTTTAATACTAAGATTGACAGATCGCATCCTATAAATTTTGGTCAAACAAATACAACAATGCCAATATTTAGAAACTCTACGATTTTTATTGAAAAAGATAAAGAGAGCTACAACAACCCGATTTTATACACTGATAACCCTCTTTTAAGCGGATATATTTCAGAAGAAAATATAGAACTATTAAAATCAACAAGTCCACTTAAAATTAACAAAATTGGTAAAGGAAAAGTAATATTTCTTACCGATAATACAAATTTTAGAGCATTTTGGTATGGGACTAATAAAATCTTGATGAATGCTATATTCTTTTCAGAAATTATGAATTAGATTTTTTTCTATTTTCAATAAAGCTTCTAATAAAATAAATCATCGCAAATAGAGAACTTAAAACCATTAGTAAAACTCTAATCGCCGCGTCTACTTTGTCATTAGAGATAGCTTTAAATAATGGCATAAGATTAGCAAATGAAATGACAGTTAATATCACGGCAATGTGAGCAATTAACTTATTACTGGTTTTGATCCCTTTGTTACATAAAGCGATAAGAACACCAAGGCTAATTGGAATAAATGGGCTTTTATTTTCTATGATACCGCTAAAAATTTCCTGATTAATATTGATTAAACCCCAAATACCCATTATAATTAAAGTTATCGCATTGATTAAACTGGCTTTGTGTGCTGTCATTGTCTGATTTTTTTTGTAAAATTACAATTATATATTAATTTAAAAAAATGGCTAAAACACCCTCAAATATGGTCTCTTTGGGTACAACCGCCCCGAATTTCAAACTTCCTGATGTTATTTCACAAAAAATGGTTTCCCTTGAGCAAATAAAGGGCTTAAATGGAACTTTAATAATGTTTATTTGTAACCATTGCCCATATGTAAAACATGTAAATGCAACAATTGTAAATTTGGCTAAAAAATACAAACAAGATGGAATTAATTTTATTGCTATATCTAGTAATGATGTTGTAAATTATCCTGAGGATAGTCCTGAATTGATGAAAGTAAATGCAGTAGAAAATAATTATATTTTCCCTTATTTGTATGATGAGTCACAGGATATTGCCAAATCGTATGATGCTGCATGTACCCCAGATTTTTATCTATACGATAATGGACTTAAACTCGTCTACAGAGGTCAACTTGATGATTCTCGGCCTGGAAACGGTATAGAATGCGATGGTAAAGATCTTAGTTATGCGATAAAATGTCTTATTACAAATATTCAAAATGACAGCATCCAAAAACCAAGTATTGGCTGCAATATTAAGTGGAAATAACTGTTAAAATTCAACAAGCTCTACATCAAAAACTAATGTTGCATTTGGAGGAATAACACCACCTGCGCCTGATTGTCCATAAGCTAATTCACTGGGAATTATAAAAGTTGCTTTATCTCCTAAACCAAGTAGAGATATTCCCTCATCCCATCCTTTAATTACTTGACCAATCCCTAAAGTAAATTCGATTGGCTGATTTCTTTTGTATGAGGAATCAAAAACTGTCCCGTCAAGAAGCATTCCTTTGTAATGAACCTTTACTTTGTTTCCTGAAATAGGTTTTTCTGAGTTATTTTCTTTTTCAAATTTGTACATTAATCCAGAATTAGTTTTTGAAAAACCTTTGGATAGGTCTTTTAATATTTTAAGCTCTCTATCTTTTTCCTTTTTAATTCTGTCAGCTTTTGATTCATTAAAAGCTTTAAACGCTTGGACTGGATCAAACGCTTGGGCCTTTTCTCCTACCGCATTGAATTTAACAGAGATAATTTCATCGTTTTGTGAAATAGAATTGACAATATCCATTCCATTTATAACATGTCCAAAAACAGTATGCTTATTATCTAACCAAGGGGTTTCTACATGCGTGATAAAAAATTGACTACCGTTGGTTGATGGTCCTGCGTTGGCCATAGAAAGAATTCCAGGCCGATTGTGTTTAAGTTCAACATTAAATTCATCATCAAACTTATATCCTGGATCACCAGTACCATTTCCTAGTGGACATCCTGCCTGTACCATGAAATCATTAATAACTCTATGGAATTTTAAACCATTGTAATAAGGCTCACCAATTGGTCTTATATCATTTTTTATTTTCCCTGTAGCTAAACCAATAAAGTTTCCTACAGTCCCCGGTGTTTTCTCAAATTCTAGCTGGATAGTTATCTCACCTTTACTGGTTAAAATTATTGTAAATAAACCTTCTTTCATGTCATTTTTTTTGCGAATATATCAATAAAAAAGGATTATTAATTAGCTAAATCACTTAAAAACTTAATTCTAAAAAGTTTTAATTCGAATTCATCATATTCTCCGTCAAACTCCTTAAGTGCTTGCTCAATATTATCAGATTCAGATTCAATAAAATAATCATATAACTCGTCCTGTTGATCTTCATCAAGATAATCGTCAATACAATATGATAAATCTAATTTGGTTCCAGAATAAACAATTGATTCCATCTCGGAAATTAGTTCTTCAACTTGCATGGATTTAGATTGAGCAATATCTTCAATGGACAATTTTCTATCAATACTTTGAATGACAAACAACTTTAATGATGATTTTTTACCAGCTGATTTTACAACCATATCATCAGGTCTATTAATATTATTTTCCTTAACATGTTTTGCAATTAACTCAATAAAATCCTTCCCATATTTTTTTGCTTTACCCTCACCTACTCCAAAAATTGATGATAATTCATCTGTGGAGATTGGATATCTGAATGTCATTTCATTTAATGAGGGGTCCTGAAATATTACATATGGTGGAATTGATTTATTATCAGCTATTTTCTTTCTTAATTCCTTTAGTTTATTCATAAGGACTTGATCTCCGGATTGAGAAATATTTATTTTATGTACTTTTTCAATAACAGAATTATTTTCTTTAATTGGAATTAATAACTCTGTAGGATTATTTAAATACTTTAATCCTTTTTCGGTAATCACTAAAGAACCAAAATTTTCAACTTTTTTGAGTACCATACCTTCAGCTCTCAAATACCATAACAAACCATTCCAGAATTGTTCATTTTTTGATTTACCGCTTCCAAAATACTTATTATCAACTATGTTATGTGAGCTTAACAAAGCATTATTTTTTCCCAGTAGAATACTAACTAAATCTTTTTGCTTATAGATTGATTTTGTCTCTAAAATAATACTTAAAAGGTTAATTATATTTTCCTTTACATCAATTTTTGGTTTTGGATTTTGCATATTATCATCCATTAGTCTCCCTTCTCCAGACTCTGAATCAAAATATTCACCAAAGTAATTTAATAGATATTTTCTTCTGCTTATTGAAGTATTACAATAGGCAACAACCTCCTCTAAATGCATTGATGCAATATCTTTTTCAGTTTTATTTTTAGATTCCAAAAACTTTTCAAGTTTTTCGACATCCTTGTAAGAATAGTAGGCCAGACAATGTCCTTCGCCACCATCTCTTCCTGCTCTTCCTGTCTCCTGATAATATCCCTCTAAACTTTTTGGAATGTCGTAATGTATAACATATCTAATGTCAGGCTTGTCGATACCCATTCCAAACGCAATGGTTGCAACAACTACATCAACATCCTCCATCAAAAAGGAGTCTTGATTTTGATTTCTAACCTTGGATTCCAAACCAGCATGGTAGGGGACTGATCTAATATTATTAATTACCAATAATTCAGAAATTTCTTCAACCTTTTTTCTGCTCAAACAGTAAATTATTCCTGATTTTCCTACATTTTTCTTAATAAATTTTATTAAATCATTATTAACATCTTCATTTTTGAATCTAACTTCATAATATAAATTTGTTCTATTGAAAGATGATTTAAATACCTTTGCATCAGCTATTTGAAGATTCTTTACAATATCAGATTGAACTTTAGGAGTTGCAGTGGCAGTAAGAGCAATTATGGGAAGTTCTGCATTAATTTTATTTAAAATATTTCTAATATTTCTGTAATCAGGTCGAAAATCATGACCCCATTCACTAATACAATGTGCTTCATCAATTGCTAAAAATGAAATATTAATAGATTTTAAAAAATCAATATTTGAAGCTTTAGCTAAAGACTCTGGCGCCAAATATAGAAGCTTTGTTTTTTTACTTTTTACATCACTTTTTACCATATTTACTTCCTCACTGGTTAATGAGGAATTAAGTACATGAGCGATACTATTTTCATCTGAAAGACCTCTAACAGCATCAACCTGATTCTTCATTAATGCAATCAGAGGAGAAATCACAAGAGATGTGCCTTCAGAAATTAATGCAGGAAGCTGATAACAAAGAGATTTACCTCCGCCGGTTGGCATTATAACAAAGGTATCTTTCTTGTTTAATACATTATTTATTATTTGCTTTTGAGCACCTTTAAATTTTCTAAATCCAAAAGTATTTTGTAAACAAGACAGGATTAGTTTATCATTATTCATTAAATAGAAGACTGAAAATAAAGTAACTTTAAGTTAAAACAATCTTTTTTGATTTAAGAAATTCTTTAATAAAATTTTTGTTTTTTTGCATTATATATAAAAAATCTAATTTGGACACAAAAGATATAATTGAATTTGGTAAAGAAGTTATTAAACTTCAATCTGAAAGCATCAAAAATTTAGTTGATTTAATAGATAAAAACTTTGAAGCTGCAATAAAACTAATTATTGATTCCACAGGAAGAGTTGTTGTAACGGGGATAGGTAAAAGTGCTATAATAGCCAATAAAATTGTAGCTACCCTTAATTCCACCGGTACTCCAGCAATTTTTATGCACGCTGCAGACGCTATTCACGGAGATTTAGGACTTATAAAAAAAGATGATGTTATAATTTGTATTTCAAAAAGCGGTAATACACCCGAGATAAAAGATTTAGTTCCATTCTTGAATATGAATAATAATCCTCTAATTTCAATTACAGGTGATGTTAATTCTTTTTTAGCTAAAAATTCAGCAGTTATTTTAAGTAGTCATGTTGATATTGAGGTATGTCCAAATAATTTAGCCCCAACAAATAGTACGACAGCACAATTGGTAATTGGAGATGCATTAGCAGTAACCCTTGTGAAAATTAAAGGCTTTACATCTAACGATTTTGCAAAGTTTCACCCTGGTGGAAGCCTTGGTAAAAAATTATTTTTGAAGGTCAAAGATATTGTTGATACTAATTTAAAACCCATGGTATCTAAAGATGATAATATTAAGGACGTAATAATCGAGATTTCTGAAAAAATGTTAGGAATAACACCAGTTTTATCTAAAAATTCAATTGTTGGAGTAATCACCGATGGTGATCTAAGGAGAACCTTACTTAATAATCAAGAAATATCTAATCTGGTTGCAAGTGATATAATGTCAATTAACCCTCAAATGATTGATTTTGAAATTAAAGCTGTAGATGCTCTCAAGATTATGAAAAAAAATAAAATATCTCAACTTATTGTTACCAAAGACAATGAATATTTTGGGGTTTTGCATATTCAAAATATAATTAAAGAAGGTGTTTCATAATGGCTACAACTACTCACGATAATATGTCTTTTTTAGAGCATCTTGAAGAACTAAGGTGGCATATTATACGTTCTTTAATTGCAATTATTACAGCAGGCTTTATATGTTTTTTGATGAAAGATTTCATCTTTGACACCATAATTTTTGGTCCGAAAAAAATGGATTTTCCAACTTATAAGTTTTTATGTCAAGCAGCAAACTTTATAGGAGTAGAAACAACTTTTTGCGGAGATGAGTTTCCTTTTACTGTCCAAAATAGAACAATGGCTGGTCAATTCTCAGCTCATGTTATGACTTCTATCATTGCTGGATTTATTATCTCATTCCCATATGTTCTATATGAATTTTGGAAATTTATTAGTCCAGGTTTATTAGATAAAGAAAAATCTAAATCTAGAGGTTTTATTTTTATTTCGTCGTTATTATTTTTTATAGGGGTACTTTTTGGATACTATATAATTTGTCCTTTATCAATTAATTTTTTGGGTACCTACCAAGTTTCTAGTGAAGTATTAAATGAAATTGATCTCGGATCATTCATCAGTTTAGTCAGATCCTCTGCTATTGCATCGGGAATTATATTTGAGTTACCTATTGTTATTTACTTTTTAACAAAAGCTGGGGTTGTCACACCTGAATCCCTGATTAAATACAGAAAATATGCGCTTGTTTTAGTTTTAATTCTTGCAGCAATTATTACCCCACCTGATGTAGCTAGTCAAATTATTGTTGCCATTCCTATTGTAGTTTTATATCAAGTAAGTATTTTTATTTCTAGAATAGTCGTTAAAAATCAGGCTAAATGATATTAAAGGCAAATAATTTAATCAAATCATACAGTGGGAAAAGCGTTGTTAATGATGTTTCATTAAACCTAAAACAGGGTGAAATAGTTGGATTACTTGGTCCAAATGGTGCTGGAAAAACAACTTCATTCTACATGATAGTTGGATTAATTAAACCCAATTCTGGCTCTATATTTCTGGATGATAAAGAAATTACCACATTTCCAATGTACAAACGCGCTCAAAACGGGATTGGATATTTAGCTCAAGAATCCTCTGTATTTAGAAAAATGAGTGTTGAAGATAATATACACAGTGTTTTGGAGATGACTAATATGTCCAAAAAAGAGCAAATTGATAAAGTTGAATCGCTCTTAGAAGAGTTTGGTTTAAATGCAATAAGAAAAAGTCGCGGTGACTTACTTTCTGGGGGAGAAAGAAGAAGAACTGAAATAGCAAGAGCTCTTGCAACAAATCCAAGCTTTATATTACTTGACGAACCATTTGCAGGAGTTGATCCTCTAGCGGTTGAGGATATTCAGAAGATTGTTAGAGATCTAACAAAAAGAAATATTGGAATACTTATTACAGACCATAATGTTCAGGAAACCCTTGCCATTACTGATAGAACATATCTAATGTTTGAAGGAAGTATACTCAAAGACGGAAAACCAGAAGAATTAGCAAATGACAAATTAGTCAGAAAAGTATATCTGGGGCAAAATTTTGAACTAAGAAAAAAAACTATTTAGTTTTAAATTTGTAAAAAGTAAAGATTGAAATCAATATATACAGAGATAATATCACAGGTATAGCATAAACACCTAATAAAACCAAAGAAGGTATTGAGACAAAAAGGATGAAAAATCTTCTTCGGTTTCCTTTAAATTTTAACGATTTAAATTTAAAGTTTAATAACTTAAGATTTGAAACTAATAAAATTCCAGAGACTATTGTAATAAGAAAAAGAATATTATAGTCAAGTATAATCTTTGAAAAAATACTACCATCTGCTGAAATAATTGATAATGAGTAAATGAGTACTGTATTTGCAGGTGTTGCCAAACCTTTAAAATATTTAGAGGAAGATTTTCTGGTATTAAAACGAGCTAATCTGTAGGCAGAACATAAGGTAATTAAAAATCCAGTAAACGGAACAAATGAAGATGATATTGATCCAACAGATGATGATGGTGCTGTATTAAACATATTGTACAATAATATTCCAGGAACCAATCCAAAACTAACTAAGTCTGCCAAGGAGTCTAATTGAAGACCAATATCAGATTTTGCGTTTAATTCTCTTGCAATAAACCCATCTAAATAATCAAGAAATAAACAAATAGCCGAAACAATAAAAATATATTTGACCTCGAGATTATTTTCAACAAGTAGTAAAACTACAATACAACCAAGAAAAAGGTTTAAAAGGGTAATTAGATTTGGTAAAAACTTAAAATTCACAGAAATTATTTGTCGTAAATCTAATAATTTACCTCTAAATAAATCATAAATTTGTTACCAAATTCTTGTTAAATCTACAATAAGTAGTATCTAATCTTGTTATAATAAAATGAGAGCTAAACTGTTAGTTATATTATTTTTTAGTTTGATTACAGCTTTTAGTCAGAACTCCTCTAAGTACTCTAACGAGTTTTTGAATATTGGAGTTGATGCAAGGTCAATAGGAATGGCTAATGCTGTAGTTTCATCAACCAATGATGTTAATTCAACATATTGGAATCCCGCAGGACTGTTAAATATTGAAAGAGATGAAATTTCTTTAATGCATTCAAACTATTTTGCTAACATAGCAAACTATAACTTTATTTCATATGCAAAGAGTATTGACAATGAATCAGCAATTGGATTTTCTCTAATAAGATTTGCTGTTGATGACATAATGGACACAACACAACTAATAGATAATCAAGGGAATATTGATTTTAACAGAATTGAATTGTTTTCAGCTGCAGATTATGCATTTCTATTTAGTTATGCAAAAAAAAATAATTTATTAAACATAAATTATGGTTTAAATGTGAAAATTATTAGAAGAAATATTGGAGATTTTGCCAGTTCATGGGGTTTTGGATTTGATTTAGGAATTCAACATCAGAATAAAGATGGTTGGAAATTTGGTTTTATGGCGAGAGACATAACAACAACATTCAATAATTGGAGTTTTGATGAAGAAAGATTAAATGATATTCAGGATGCAATAGAAGGCCAAAATCAAGATATTCCTGAAAAATCTGAGATAACAATTCCTAAATTACAAGTTGGTATATCCAAAGACTTTGAACTGACAAATGATTACAGCTTATTAACAGCTTTTGATCTGTTTATTTTATTCGAAGAAACTAACGATATTATTTCATCTGATTTTGCTAGTATAACTCCTTCTGTAGGAATTGAATTTGGATATATTGATTTAGTATATTTAAGGATTGGTGCAGGTAATTTTCAAAATGAGATTCAATATGACTTAACTGAAAAGTTAAGCTTTCAACCGAATTTTGGAATAGGATTTAATATGAATAATATAGAAATAAATTATGCTTTCACAGATATTGGAAATCAATCAGTTGCCTTGTACTCAAATATTTTCTCACTTAAACTTAATCTAAATATGCTAAGATGATAATTAAATATTTAAATAATACCATTATAACAATTTGTTTAATGTTATGTTCGGTTAACATAAAAGCAATGTCAAATGTAAGTTATGATAGATATGAAATTAGTATTCTTACCATAGGAGAAGGGGAAAGTTTAGTAGATGCTTTTGGACATACAGCGATAAGAGTCAAGAGTGATGAGTTAGAAAACCTAGGATTAAAAAATGATGTAGTTTTTAATTTTGGGGTTTATGATTTTAATTCACCAAACTTTTACTCAAACTTTGTTAAAGGTAGACCTGAGTATAAACTAGGAGTACAGAATTATAAAAATCTTATCCAATATTATATTAAACAAAAAAGATATATAGTAGAACATCAGCTTAATCTTGATCAAAATTCAACTAAAATAATTATTGATTTATTAGTTGAAAAATTAAATAATCCTTATTACATATATGATTATTTTAGGGACAATTGTACAACAAGAATAGCTGATATTGTTATTGATAAAACAAACAATAAATTTAAAAACAACAAATTAGAATCTGAAATTGATATTAGTTACAGAAATCTTATTCATGGAAAAATTAACGAAAATTCATGGGCTGCTGTTGGAATTGATTTATGCTTAGGTGCTATAATAGATAAAAAAATAAATACAAGAGAAACATTTTTCCTGCCTGAAAATTTCATGAACTATTTAGACTTATATGAAGGCGAACTTATCAAAAAAAATATTATTTATAATCCCGAATCAAAAGTGTTTTATCAAGAAAATTTTCCTTCTCCCCTGCTGATAAATCTGATATTATCATTAATCATCATAACTATTACAATATTTAATTTTAAAAACAATAAATGGAGTAAAAGTTTAGATACTCTAATTTTTCTAATTTCTGGATTAATAGGAATTCTAATTATTTATTTATGGTTTTTTAGCAATCATTTTGCTGGTGCTCAAAATTTTAATTTTCTATGGGCTTTCCCCTTAAATTTTATTTTGATATTTGCAATTCATAAAAATAAAATACCCAACTGGTCTATCGGATATATCAAATTATTAATCATACTGATAGTCTTATTATTTTTACACTGGATTACTGGAGTTCAAAAATATAATTTAACTTTATTGCCAATATTTGTTGCTCTATTAATCAGATACTCATTTTTAGTACATAGAATTAAGTTATACAGACAATGAAAATATATACCAAAAAGGGAGACTCAGGAAATACTTCACTAATGGATGGAGAAATAGTTGGTAAGCATAATTTGTATGTTGATGCATATGGAACTATTGACGAACTAAACTCTTTTTTAGGATTATTAAAAGATTACATAAAAGATGACAAAATAAAAGATGTTTTAAATAATATTCAACTTAAACTTTTTTCTATGGGATCGATATTGGCATCAGGTAAAAATCAAAACTTTTCAGAAAAGGTGAAAATTGAAAAAAAAGATGTTAGGTTTATAGAAGTTGAGATTGATAGATTAAATGAGTATTTACCAGTTTTAAAAAATTTTATTGTTCCTGGTGGACATAAAATTTCCTCTTACAGTCATGTTTGCAGATCAATATGCAGAAGGGCTGAAAGAAAAATTTCTGAACTAAACAAGAAAAGTGTCTTGGATTCTAATATCTTGGCATATATAAATAGACTTTCTGACTATTTTTTCGTTTTAAGCAGATTTCTAAAATATACCGATAATGTAGATGAAACCTACTGGTAATATTAATTGTAAATTAAAATTTCATCAAAATCTTGCGTAATTCCCACAAAAAATTATTTTTGCAAAAAAAAGTAATTAATCATGTATTGGACATTAGAATTAGCTTCTTATCTAAGTGATGCTCCTTGGCCAGCAACCAAAGATGAATTGATTGATTATTCGATCAGAACTGGTGCTCCCCTCGAAGTAGTGGAAAATTTACAAGCTATAGAAGACGAAGGAGATTTATATGAATCCATACAGGAAATTTGGCCAGATTATCCAACTGATGAAGATTACTTATGGAATGAAGATGAATATTAACTCATCCTATATCTCCTTTAACGGTTTCTTATATAATTTTCTTAAGTATATTAGATAAACATATCGTATATTTAACCTGTTTTTAAGAGTCATGACAAAACGAAAATGTTAGGAAAAATTCTAAAATTATTTGTAGGTGATAAATCAAAAAAAGATTTAAAACTAATAAATCCTGTAATTGAAAAAATTCACTCATTTGAGCAAGAAATGAATAGTTTATCAAATGATGAATTAAGAGCTCAAACTAACGAGTTTAAAAATCAAATAAACAACTCGATCGCTGAAATAAATTCTCAGATTAATAAAATTAAAAAGGAAATTGAGGATGTAACTGATTTTGATAAAAAAGAAGGGCTTTTTACTCAAATAGATAAACTAAATGAAGAAGCGTATAATGTAAGTGAAAACACTCTTAACGAAATCCTACCAAAGGCTTTTGCAGTGGTAAAGGAAACAGCAAAAAGATTTGTTGAAAACAAAGAGATAATTGTTGAAGCTAATGACAATGACATAGAACTTTCATCAAGAAAAGATTATGTACAAATAAAAAATAATCAATCTTACTGGAAAAACACATGGGATGCTGCAGGTAAAAACATAGTTTGGGATATGGTACATTATGATGTTCAGTTAATTGGAGGAGTAGCTATGCATCAAGGTAAAATAGCTGAAATGCAAACTGGTGAAGGTAAGACACTTGTTGCAACCCTACCTGTTTATCTAAATGCTTTAACTGGAAGAGGTGTTCATTTGGTTACTGTTAACGACTACCTTGCAAAAAGAGATAGTGCATGGATGTCACCAATCTTTGAATTTCATGGACTGAGTGTAGATTGTATTGATTATCACAAGCCTAATTCAGCAGAAAGGAAAAAAGCATATAACGCTGATATTACATATGGAACAAATAACGAATTTGGTTTTGATTATTTAAGAGATAATATGGCTAACTCTCCTGATGATTTAGTTCAAAGAAAGCACAATTTTGCAATCGTTGATGAGGTTGATTCAGTATTAATTGACGATGCAAGAACTCCTTTAATTATTTCAGGTGCCATCCCCAAAGGTGATAAACATGAGTTTAA
>Ga0160422_10000352_pt1 | contig 27465 bp, 24 predicted proteins | sample Fk160mmetaG_FD_108192 | JGI IMG/M metagenome (GOLD analysis project Ga0160422, IMG submission 108192) | Marine microbial communities from the Central Pacific Ocean - Fk160115 60m metaG | ecosystem: Environmental > Aquatic > Marine > Oceanic > Photic zone | place: The Central Pacific Ocean...
AATTTCATATACCAAAAGTTTATCACTAGAAAATATAGATTATAGCTATCCTAGTTCTGACAAAAATATTATTTCTAATCTTTCAATTCAAATTCCATATGGGTCTAAAATTGGTTTTGTGGGACCGACGGGTTCAGGAAAAACCACAGTAATAGATATTATATTAGGTTTATTAGAGCCTACGAATGGAAATATTTTCGTTGATGACAAAATTATCGACAAATCTTCTCATGCAAGTCTTAGATCAATGATTGGTTATGTTCCTCAAACCATTTTTTTAAGAGATGGAACTGTATCAGAGAACATTGCTTTTGGAATCGATAAGAAAGATGTTGATATCACAATGGTTAAAAAAGCTGCAGAGTTAGCTCAAATTTCAATGCATATTGAATCATTGCCTCATGGTTACAAAACTCAGGTTGGTGAAAGAGGTATAAAATTTTCTGGTGGTCAGAGGCAGAGAATTGGAATCGCAAGAGCATTGTATTTAAATCCAAAAATATTAATATTGGATGAGGCAACAAGCGCTCTTGATGTTATTACTGAAGAAAAAGTTGTTCATGAGATAATGAACTCCTTAGAGAGCATTACAATTATTACTATTGCTCATAGACTTAGCACTATCAAAGATTGTGATGAAATTTTCGTGCTTGATGAGGGTAAGTTAATTGGCAAAGGAAACTATAATCAGCTAATTGAAAACAACGACCTTTTTAAAGCCCTGTCTCAAAGATCATAATGTTTTTACATAAATTTAAGAAATTAACAGTCGCAATACTTCCACCAGCAGTATTTAATTTAGGCCAAATCTTTTTATATAAACTGAGGGGAAAAAATATAAGAAGATCTATAAAAGAGGAATCATTGGTAAGTATTCCTTCGGATTATGATGCTACCTTCGGAGATTTTAACAAAACATATAATATTCCAGTTGATAAGTTGTTTCATTATGGAGGACAGTGCTTTAATTCACCTGATCAACCATTTTATAATTATCTTCACTACGGAAAAGATTCTTTTCGAGAGTATTATGAAAATTATCAACCAAGAAATTGTTTAGAGGCTCATAAAGTCAATATCAATTCTGAATATACCAAACTTCAAAATTCTAACTTTACACTACCATGGCACAATGAATCTGCAGTTAAATATAAAGGAGAATTTGGTCTAAGTAGCGATCATGGTCATTCCGCCTTTGGACCACTTTCTAAAAAGAAACTGAAACTTGAGATATTTAGGATTAAAACATGCCTCGAATCACTTAAAAAATATGGATATATTCAATGGCAACTATTTCCAAAAATTGACTCAGATCTACCAAGAGGGTATATGCTTAAAAAAATTTCTGGTGAATGTTCTTTTCATATCGTATCTGGCAAGCACAGAGTAGCATGCATGATTTATCTAGGCTGGAAAAATATTCCAATAAAATTTGATACTTCTTTATCAAGATTAGTTTCAGAAGAAGATTGTGCTAAATGGCCAGGGGTAATGAATGGGTGCTACAATGAAAAACAAGCTATAGATATTTTTAACACATATTTTTAAGAAATTTTTTACTTAATTCCACAAACTTTAAGAATTTAAATAGGATACCAAAAATGAAAAAATTACATAAACCAGGCCTCATATGGATAACTGGTTTTTCTGCATCAGGAAAAACGACTGTTGCTAGAGAGCTAGTTAAGACTTTAAGAAATGATTTTTCTAATGTAATTCATTTTGATGGCGATGATCTTAGAAATATTTTTGGAAATACATGGGGTTACAAAACAAATGATAGGGTAGCTCTGGCAAAGGTTTATTTCAGCCTTTGTAATTTTATTATTTCACAAGGCAATTTAGTTGTCATTTCAGCCATAGGGATGTTTAATGAATCAGAAGATTGGATTAAAAATAATATTCCTTTGTCTTTAATAGTTGAACTCAATGTACCTGAAAAAGAAAGACTACTAAGAGATTCAAAAACAAAGAAAATATATAAAAAAGGAAAAGTATTTGATGCTGATTATGATTCGCTTAATAAAGTAGACTTGAATGTTAATAATTATGGAAATAATTCCGTAGACAATGTTGTAAAGACAGTAATTAATGAATTTAATAAGATGTCGGAACAAAATACAGACCATGGAAGAAGCGATCACTGGAAAGACTATTATAAAAGTAACATTGCACCACAAAATCCTTCAAGTTTTGCAGAATACATTTTCAAAAACATAATTGAATCTAATTTTAAGTCCATTCTTGAAATAGGTTGTGGAAATGGAAGGGATACATTTTATTTTTCAAATAATGATCTTGCTGTTACAGCTATAGACTATTCAAAAGAAGCTATAGAGAGCTGTAAAGAAAATGATAATTTAAACAAAATAAGTTTTTACTCTGGAAAAATAGATGATATTTCAGAATTATCTTCATCCAAATATGATTGTATTTATTCAAGATTTGTATTGCACGCAATGCCCTTAAAAGAAGAAAAGATTGTTATAAATAAAAGTTTTCAAATGTTAAATGATGGTGGTAAATTTTATGTTGAATGTAGATCAACAGGAGATCCTTTATTTAGGAAAGGAGAGGTAATAAGCTCCAATGAAAGAAGCGAAGGCCACTATAGAAGATTTATAGATTTTAATGAATTGAAATCTAGACTAATAGATGCAGGTTTTGAAATTGAAGAGTCCTTAGAATCAAATGGATTAGCAATTTATAAAGACGATGATCCAGTTGTGATTAGGATTATTGCTAAAAAAAAATAATGAAAAAAAAAATAATAATATATGCTTTAAGTTGGTATGGGAGAGCAATTTATAGAAAATTAAAAAAACAAAATAAAGAATTTGATATCTTATGTTTTGTTGATGCTGATCCACTAAAAGATGGAACTAAATTTGATGGAATACAAATAAGATCTTTAGAATATTTAACGAAAATTAATTATGATGAAATATATGTTGGTGGCAGAATTAACAAAGAAATAATAGACAATTTAACAATTAATTTTGGAATTCCAGCGCAAAAGATAGTCACATATACAAAAAATGATATAAAACTCTCAATACAAGAGTTAACTAGAAAGCATAAATTAATCATAAAAATTTTAAAAAAAATAAATTTGGCCTCAAAAGAAAATAATTTTTTATATTGGTTAGATTTCTCTTCATTACTTGCAATTAAAAGAAAAGATTTATTTTCAGAATATTCTGATACCGACATTGGAGTAATTTGTAATGATCATATGGAAAAGATTCTTTTATTTTTTAATGAGGTAAAGGAAGAACTTAATATAAAGGTCAACACTTCATATTTTAATGAAAAATCAAATATGGTAAATGCAGGAGAAATTTCAAAAATTACCATAAATAATAATGTAAAGATTGAAGATGAAGAGCCGATAAGTATTGATATATCAAGAAAAGTTCTTTATCAAAATAAGTTTCATCAAGCATATGAAAATGGTAAATATTTTGTTTCAGAAAAACTTTTTTTTAATGGACAGGATCGTGTAGAAATTTTTGATATTGATGTTCCTATCCCATTGAGTGTTGATAGATATTTATCTTCAATTTATGGAGAAAACTGGGAAACTCCAGATTTAAATTGGCAGGCTAAAAACTACTCAAATTTACTTTAACAATCATGAAAGAAAATATATCTATTGAAAAGATTGATTATCTTTCACATTGCCTTTCAAAAAGCCTTATTAAAACTCTAGAATTAAGTGATGGATCAAAAGTCTTTAGTGGAAATGAAGAAAAAATTTTTATTCTTCATATTTTACGAAATATTAATAACGGTGATATTAGTTTCAATAAAGATGTCATCTCTATATATAAGAATTGTGAACTGAGAGTTTTTTATGATATTTTCTCAAATGAAATAAAAAATCGACAAACTTTTTTAAAAGCAATTTATAAGCTCACACAAATAAAACCTCTTTTGCATCTTAAAAGTATTTTTAATATTTTATTTGCGTCAATAATTGTGACTTTTGATTCAGCTCCATATTGCAAAAAAAATGTTGCCTTAAATTTATCGAGTTATTTTTTAAGATTTATAAGACCATCAAAAAAATTAAGAAATGAGTTTTTTAAAAATTTAATCAAAGTTGGTTTAAATAAGGAGCTTGCAAAAATATTTTCATGGCATTTTCCAACAAGCCATTTAGAGGGCTTTAAATTTTTTAGAAATATCACATCGAAATGCAGTGAAAAAAAAATAATTTATTCGAACATTTATAATCTTCTGAAAGATCCAATTGTAAGCTTCCTAAGTATGAGTAAAAACACCAGGCTTATCTATATGCAACATGGAGGTGGTTATGGCTTTAATGAAGATAGGATAGATTATCAAATTGAGTATGCTGGTGCATCTAAGATGCTATTTTGGGGTACCGGTGATCAAAATGTTTTTCAAACACGATTTCGATATAACAATTTCTTAAAGTCTACAAATACTGTATCTGTAATAACTAGTATGAGATTTACCTCAAAAGAAAAAATTAAAAAATATGAAAATGTCTTCAAGAAGCTTGAAGATTATTCTAGATCAAACAACTTTAAAATATGCCTTTATCCATCATTCAAAAATTATGATATATCTAAAGATATTAATACAAGTCTCGGAATTACAAATAGAGCTCATGAACAAAATAAAATTGTTATTTATGACAGCATAGGTAGTACATTATTGTTCTCAAGGCTCTCAATGAAAAAGCCTTTCTTAGTAATTGATAATTTCCCAGTTAAATATGAATCAGATAATGCAGAAGAAATGATTAATTTATTTTATGATTCTAGAGTTTTAATAAAAGAAGATCAGCTTTATGACGAGTTAAAAAAGCTAGTTGAATTGAATAAATATGATTTAGATTATCTTTTTAAGAAAAGAACTAAGAAATTATTAGATTATTTTCATTCGCTACCAAAAATAGAAACTTTAGTTAACAATGAACTCAAACATTTTAAATAAATTAAACTTTTTAATTATTGGATCAAATGGTTTTATAGGCTCTAATATTTGCTCTTATCTGGAGAATAAGGGTCATACAATATCTAAATTAAATCGAATTGATACTAAATCAGGTTTTGATTGGGGTAGTAAAAAAATTGACTATTGTATTCATTGTGCTTCAACTTTAATACCATCAAGCAGTTCTGAAGAATTTTATGATGAATATTTTAATCTTATAGAACCAACCTTTCTTGCAATTGATAGATGTGAAGAGAGAAAAATACCTTTTATCTTTATTTCATCAGGAGGAGCAATATATGATGACTCTGATGAATATCTATCTGAGAGAAGCGTCGTGTCTCCGAGCACTTTTTATGGGATATCAAAGGACATTATTGAGAGTTATATATTTGAAAAAGCTAAACAAGAATTAAAATACATGATCTTGCGACCAACTAATGTTTATGGTCGGAAAATTGAAAATGTTAATAAGAATCAAGGCTTTATTGAAAATACAGTTTCTTCTATGATTAATAATGAAACTATCAAATTATTTGGAAATAAATCAAACGAAAGAGACTATATCTATATAGATGATTTTGTAAAAGGGTTATTTCAGTTAATAACCAAAGCAAATCTTAATACAATTTTTAATGTTGGAAGTGGCCATTTATACAGCTTAAATGAACTCATAAAAAAAATTTCTCAAATTCTTAATAAAGAAGAAAATGTTACGATATTAGATCAGAGAGAATTTGATAAAAAATCTATTAAGATTAATGTTAATTTATTTAAAGAATTAATTACATTTAAAACATTAGACATAGATCAAGGATTGAAATTATATCTCTCAAAAATTACAGATATCAAGAATTAGAAATGTTTTCAAATCTTTCAATATCTATTCCTTCTTACGAAAGACATGAGGCAATCGAAAGAAATATAATAGATAACCTAGACTGCTTTCTTAAAGAAAAAATTAAAATATATATATTTGATGACAGTTCATCAGATAAACTAGAAAACAAAGTCAAAGATCTTATTAAAATATACCCTTACATAGAATATTCCAAGAATAAGGAAACTCTTGGACATGATAAAAATTTTTTCCAAGCTATAAGCACCCCTGAATCAGAATTTATTTGGGTCATTGGCGATAGTACAATTATTGACCCAAAAACTTTTACAGAAATACTCAAAGTAATTCAAAAAAATAACCCAAACTTAATATGTGTTAATAAAGATTATAGAATCAAAGAGCATGAAACAGGATTGAAAAAGAATCCTAACTTCATTTTAGAAAATTTTGGATGGCACCTCACATATACTGGTGCAACGATTTATAAAAGAGAATGTCTTGATCATGTATTTTTTAATCAAGCCAATTTACCAAAAAACTTTCCTCAGATTTATACAATTTTTAATGTGTTAAGCACTTATAAAGATGATGGAATTTATTGGATCAATAGCAACTGCATAAGTTCGTTAAGAAGTTCGCAAAGTTATTGGATCAATGATTCTATAAATGTTTTTATTTTTGATTGGAAGAATGCAATTAATAAACTCCCTAATACATATTGCAAAGAATCTAAACATACAGCTGAATTATCTCATTCTGCTAAAACAAATTTATTTGATTTTAAAATGTTTATAATTCTCAGAGCATCTGGCTCATTTGATATTAATATTTTTAAAAATTCACTAGATACAATTCTAGCCCATACAATGTTGAACAGATATATGCTTCTTTTAATAGCATTAACTCCAAAAATTATTTTATCTGTTCTCCTTAAAGCATGGAGAACTTTTAAATAATATAGGAGAATAAAATAATTAAACAATTACAATGTATAAATTAACTATATTTACATAAATCAAACTCTATTTAGAATCTGTATAAATGAAGAATCATATTGTTTTAAAGAAAAAGACTTTAGTAGGATTATTTTTAGCATTGTTATTTGCTACTTTATCTACAATACAGATATTAGGTATAGGACCAGATCGTTTTCAATATGAGCTTTTCTTCAATAAGATAAGTCCGGTTGATTTTGATAGCAGATATGAGTTTGGTTTTGAATATTTTAGTATCCTCTTTAAGACTTTATTTGGATCAGGCTCTTTTTTATTTTTTATATTCACAATTGTGTTTCTATCTTTAGTAATTAAGTTTAATTATTTATTAAAAAGAAAGGACTGGCCAATACTAATATTCTTATACTTAATTATTGCGATGATTCTTCATGAATTCATTCAAATAAGAGTTGGCTTAGCAATTGCTTTCAACATCTTGTCACTTGCTGAGGCATGCAAAAATAAACCTTCGTTCAGTTTGAAAACTTTTTTCTTTTTTATTGCAATCTCTTTGCATTCAACATCAGTCTTTTTTGCACCATTCATCTTTTTGACTACTATTTTCAAACAATATAATAGGTTTTACGTGTTAACTTATATTTTTATAGTTTTTTGCATAGGTTACTTTAGCAAAGGTCCAATTTACTCTTTAACGGGCGGACTTATAGAGTCTTACATTATATTAATGGAACAAGATGAAACTCAAATAACAGTATTTTCAGCTAGGAACATTGTATTGTTTTTTATAATGCTTGTTGGTTTCATAAGAATAAAAGATATAGACAAAACCATGTTACCGTTTTACTACGTATCTCTTTCAGGATATGCATTTTGGTTTGGTTTTATATGGTTTCCCCTTATTGCACATAGAATACTTGAACTTACATTGTTAAGTACAATTGCTTGGTTGCCAGATATTAAGAAAGACTTTAGAGTAATAGCATATATATTACTAATAATGTTTGGGCTTTATTACTCTTATAATTTGTTGGAATTGTTCAAGTAATTCCTTATCATAAACAACTTAAATAATGCTTAAAAAATTAATTCCATGGTATCTAAAAATAATTATAAAAATAATTATTGCGAGATTACCTTTTAACATTCATATATTTTGGAGAAATCTAGGGATCTTTAGACATGGAAATATGGACGATACTTCATATGTAATATCTAACTTCATAGATTTATTTAATTATGCATCTATTGATACAAAAAACTGTAATGGTTTAAATTTCCTTGAAGTTGGAGCAGGTGACAGCATTGGGTCTGGAGTAGTTGCAAGTAATTTTGGTATGAGTTCATTCATTATTGATGTTGATTCATTTGCAACTAAAGACACAAAATTCTACAAAAAAATAATAACTGAGCTTGATAGCTCAAATTCAAACAACTATAAGGAAGGCTTCGCTTCTTATGAAGAAATGTGCGATAGACTTGATATTACATATCTTACAGAGGGAACATCAAGTTTTAGAAATATTGATGATAATTCCATTGATATTATTATTTCTCAAGCATGTTTAGAACATGTAAGAAAAAAAGAATTTGAATTATTTATGAACGAAAATTTCAGAGTATCCAAAAAAGGCGCAATTAGTGTTCATTCAATCGATTTTAAAGATCATCTTGCATATAGCTTAAATAATCTAAGATTTTCTGAAAAAATTTGGGAAAGCGAATTTATGTCTAGCTCTGGGTTTTATACAAATAGATTGCGATATTGTGATATGAAAGAGATTTTTCTAATGTCTGGATTTGAAATTATCAAAGAAGACTTAAAAACATGGAAGGAACTTCCCATGAAAAAAAATAAGCTTAATTTAGATTTCATCAATTATGACGAATCTGATCTTTTAGTTAAAGAAGCTATGGTTGTTTTGAAAAAAAATTGATTTTGTTTATCCACTAATGAAAACCAAAGCAATCAAAGTTGTTTTTTGTGCTAATAGCTCTTGGTATTTATACAACTTTAGAAAGACAACTATAGAAGCTTTCATTTTTGCTGGATTTGATGTTCATTGTATAGCACCAAAAGATAATTATTCTCAAAAAATTGAGAGTATCGGAGCTTCTTTCTCAAGCTTTAAATTTCACCCAAGTAGTTTAAATCCATTTAAAGAATTAATTACTCTTTGGGATTTGACAAAAATATATCTCAAAATCAGACAAGATTACACATTTAACTTTACTCCCAAGATGAACATTTATAGCTCCCTTGCAGCACAATTAGTTAATTCGAATGTTGTGAATAATATATCTGGATTAGGTACAGCTTTTTTAAAGAAATCAACATTCTCTTTTTTTATGATGTTGCTTTACCGAATTTCAAATTTAAAAGTTAAAAAAATTTTTTTTCAAAACAAAAGAGACATGAACCTTTTTTTAGAAAAAAAAATTATTCATCCTTCTAAGTGTGAAATTATATATGGATCTGGAGTGGATCTTGATGAATTCTACTTTTCAGAAATGGCTCATGATAGTAAATTCAGATTCATTTTGATGTGTAGGCTTATTAGAGAGAAAGGAGTTTATCTTTTTGTAGAAGCTGCAAAAATATTAAAAAAAGAATTTCCTGATAAGCTTGAATTTGTCATTGCTGGTTTTATTGATAAACATAAAAATGAAGCAGTTACATTGACTGAAATCGAAGAATGGGAAAAAGATGAAATTATAAAATATAAAGGACCTCTTGAAGATGTTAAGGATGAATTAGCAAAATCACATTGCGCTGTTTTACCAACTTTTTATCCAGAAGGATTACCAAAATTTTTACTGGAATCAGGAGCAATGGGCAAGATTATAGTTACATCTGATACTCCTGGCTGTTCTGAAGTTGTCCAAGATGGCATCAATGGATTCCTTTGTGAAGCTGAATCGCTTGACAGCTTGATTGAGTGTTTAAAAAAAGTAATTTTTTTATCAAGTAAAAAAAGAGCTGAAATGTCTTTAAATAGCAGAAGGAGAGCTGAACTACTGTTCAGTGATAAAATTATAGTAAATAAATATTTGAACTGTATTCAAGACAATATTTAACCAAGATAAGTACAGAAATTTATGAAAAAAATTATAGTTGTGAGTGGAGGGTTTGATCCAATTCATTCTGGGCATATCTCTTATTTAAGTGAAGCAAAAAAAATAGGTGATAAATTGATTGTTGCTCTTAATAGTGATGAGTGGCTGTCTACAAAAAAAGGAAAAAACTTTATGCCATTTAGTGAAAGAAAAATTATTATAGAAAATCTTACAATGGTTGATGAGGTAATTGGTTTTAAAGATGATGATAAGGGTAGTTGCATAAATGCTCTAGAAAGTGTTCTTAAAAAATATAAAAATGATGAAATCATTTTTTGCAATGGAGGTGATAGGAATAAAGATAATATTCCAGAAATGGAATTAAATGGTATTAAATTTCTATTTGGAGTTGGAGGTGATAGCAAGATTAATTCTTCAAGTAATATTTTAAAGAATTACTTTTTTGGAAGTGAAAATAGAATTTGGGGCAAATTTTATAATTTATTTATCGATGATAATGTGAAAGTGAAGGAATTAATTCTTAATCCAGGTAAAGGTATAAGCTTTCAAAAACACTTATTCAGAAGTGAGATCTGGTTTGTTTCACAAGGAAAATGCAAAATAAGATATAGTGAAGTTGATCCAGATAATTATGATGAAATCATTCTAAATAAAAATGATAACTTCACTATAAAGAAAAATTCATGGCATCAACTAATAAATCATTTCAATGAGCCTTGTCATATAATTGAAATTCAGTATGGCGAAAAGATGTCAGAGGATGATATAGAAAGGCTCTATTTTTACGAAGGAAATGAAGATAAAAAATGACAATTGATATAAAAAATCTACCTAACCTGAAACCATATTCTATTTTCAAAAACTTTTATAATCTTGCTATTGAAAATAATCAACAATATGTTGAAGCTATTTCAATTAGCTCATTCAATAAAGATATTGATGAAGTTCAATCAAGAATGGTTAATTTAAAATATATTCAAAACGAAGAGTGGATATTTTTTAGCAATTACTTATCACCAAAGTCAAAAAGCTTTGAAACACATGATCAAATAGCAGCAACTTTTTATTGGAACTCCATAAATACTCAAATAAGAATCAAAGCAAAAATAAAAAAAACATCCAAAGAGTTTTCTGATAATCATTATCTCTCAAGAGCAATTGAAAAAAATGCATTAGCAATAAGTTCAAATCAGTCAAATAGAATCAATAGCTATCAAGAGGTTGTTGAGAACTATGATAAAGCTCTTAAAAATTATGACAATGATATTAAAAGACCTGAATATTGGGGAGGATTTTCATTTAAACCATATTATTTTGAATTTTGGGAAGGAAATGACTATAGAATAAATAAAAGAGAGGTATTTTCACTAAAAGGTAATGATTGGGAAAATTTCTTGTTACAACCATAAAAAAAATATTTACGAAATAATTCAATTAGTTTAAAATCCATTCAAATTATGAATAAAACAATTTTTTTGCTTATCTCAACATAGATACTTTGCTAAATCCTTCCTACATCAAAAAACTTCTATTTAATCTTCAATCTTCTTAACAGGTATATATCATAGCTACTAAAAAAAATCTTAATCCTATTAATAATAATATTAAGGCATCTGAAGTAATGCTAATTGATAATAATGGAGAGAAAAAAGGAGTTGTTCCATTAGACGAAGCGCTTAAAATGGCAAATAATGAATCTCTTGATTTAGTTCAGGTATCTCCTAGTAATTCTGATCCAGTTGTTTGTAAATTATTAGATTATGGTAAGCATCTTTTTTATAAGAAAAAAAGCATCTCTTCTTCAAAAGTAAAAACTAAAAGAAACACAACAAAAGAAATAAAATTCAGGCCCTCTACAGATGTTGGAGACTATAATATAAAACTAAAAAAAATTAAAAGCTTTATTCTTGGAGGAGATAAGACTAAAATAAGCGTCCGTTTTAGAGGTAGAGAAATACTTAATAGTGATATTGGACTTGGATTATTAAACAAACTAAGCGAAGAGTTATCTGAAATTGCCCAAGTAGACCAAGAACCTTCTTTGGAAGGTAGACAGCTATTAATGATTTTGTCTCCACTAAAAAAGAAATAACAAGATTGTAAATATGGGATATAAACTTAAGACACACTCGGGAGCTTCAAAACGCTTTAAAAAGACTGGTTCTTCTCTGAAAAGTAGAGGTGCTAACAGGAATCATATTCTTACAAAACAATCTACTAAGAGAAAAAGACATAATAGAGGCTTGAATAAGCTATCAGGGGTAGTTCTTAAGATGGCTTCTAAATTAGTAAATAGGTAACAAGATGCCAAGAGTAACAAAATCAGTAACAGCTAAAACGAAACATAAAAAAGTTTTAAAAGCCACTAAGGGTCATTATGGAGCTAGAAGTAGACTTTATAAAACTGCCAAACAATCAAACATTAAATCCTTGCAATATGCCTTTAGAGACCGAAAGAATAGAAAGCGTGATTTCAGATCTCTATGGATAGCAAGAATAAATGCTGCCTCCAGAGAACTTGGAGTTTCTTACTCAAAACTAATCAACTCTTTGTCTAGAAAAAATATTATTTTAGATAGGAAAGTGTTATCTGATCTTGCTGTTTCAGATAATACAACTTTCAAAAAGGTTGTTGAAAAAGCTATTCAAAGCTGATCTCTGGTTGAATGTCGTCACCACAAGACATTAACCCGCCAGAATTATTAGAAGAATTAGGCACTTATCATCCCATCAATCAAATGAAAGACTCTATTTTGAGACTTTTAGTGAGTTTTGGTTTTGAAATAGTTAATGGTCCTGAAATTGAGACTGAAGAATTCAATTTTGACATGTTAAATATTAAAAAATCACATCCAGCTAGGCAAATGCATGACACTTTTTACGTGAATAAACAGTCTCATGTTTTAAGAACTCATACATCTCCAGTCCAAATAAGGGGCATGCTTGAAAAAAAACCACCCTTAGCATTTATATCGGGTGGAAAGGTTTACAGAAAAGATGATGATGCAACACATCTGCCAATGTTTCATCAGGTTGAAGGCATTTATGTTGATGACGAGGTAAGCTTCTCTAATTTAAAAGATTTAATATTTAAGATTGTTCATGCTTTATTTGGTGAAGAAATAGAAATTAGGTTTAGGCCCTCATACTTTCCTTTTACTGAACCATCAGCTGAAGTAGATATTTTGTCTAAGGATGGAAAGTGGCTCGAAATATTGGGATGTGGGATAGTTAATCCTATAGTACTTGAAAATTGTGGAATTGATTCTTCAAAATTTAGCGGCCTTGCATTTGGTCTTGGTATAGAGAGAATTGCAATGCTGAAATATGATGTTCAAGACATAAGAGACTTTTATAAATCAAATTTAGATTTTCTTTGCCAATTTAAATGAAATTATCATATCAACATTTAGTAAAAAAAATTCCCTCAGAACCGAGCATTGAAGAAATTTCTGACAGGTTGTTTCAATTAGGACATGAAAATGAAATTGATGAAGAAATAATAGAGATTGAAATCACTCCAAATAGAGGTGATTGCCTTTCTTTAGATGGAATTTTAAGAGATTTAAATGTTTTTTATTCGATAGATTTTAAGAGGGATATATTTGAAGATGAACTTAAACCATTTTCATTCGAATTCAAAAATCTTGCTGTAAAAGATTGTTATAAGATTTCTTTTATGATGATAGATATTGAACAAACTTGCACAAATTATAAAGGTGAATTAGAGAATTATTTCAATGATCTTAATCTTAATAAGAATAATTTCTTTACAGATATCTCGAACTACATTTCATATGAAACTGGTCAACCCACTCATTGCTATGATGCATCAAGCATAAATGAATTATCACTCGAATATACTGATAGAATTCATAATTTTGAGACCCTTCTAGATCAAACTATTGACCTTCAAGAAGGTGAATTGGTCTTTAAGTCTGGGAATATTATTTCTAATCTTGCAGGAATTATTGGAAGTAAAAAAAGTGCCTGTAACAAAAATACAAAGTCTGTAATTATTGAGTGTGCTTACTTTAATCCCGAGGCAATCATTGGAAAATCTATCAAATATGATATTAAATCAGATGCTGCTCATAAATTTGAAAGAGGAGTTGATTTCAATTGCCATGATTACGTACTAAGGAGGTTTGCTAAAATTGTTGATAATCACGTTGTTATAAAAAATATAGAAATGTTCTCAGAAATCTATCAGGACAAAAAAATTAATAATATCAATCTTGATCATACAAGGATAAACAAAATTTTAGGAACAAATGTAAATCTTGAAGAGTGTGAAAATCATTTAGTAAAACTAGGATTTGAGATCAGTAATGGTAATTTAACTGCCCCATCTTATAGAAATGATATTAAATCAATTAATGACGTATCAGAAGAAATTGCAAGAGTTATTGGATATGACAACATTGATAAAAGCAATTTTAATATTTCATTTAATAAAGACATTTCTGTTAACAATATTATTGAATCAACCTTGAGGAGAACACTTTTTGATAACGGTTTTAGTGAAGTTATTAATTTCCCATTTGTTTCTAATCAAAACGAAAAAACTGGAATTCAGATTGATAATCCTCTTGATTCAAATAAAAAATTTTTAAGAACGAATTTAAAAGAATCATTAATATCGAACCTTCTTTTTAATGAAAGAAGACAGAAAGATTCGATTAAGCTTTATGAAATATCTGATATGTATTCTTTTAAAGATGAACTTAAAGTTGATAGATTTGTTGGCATAATTGCGTCTGGCAGGGTCGGAAAAAATTATAAAGATTTTTCAAGAAAAATTGACAATGATTGGATGGAATCTTTTCTTAAAGAAAATTTTCCAGAAACAGATTTTCATATCTCTTACATATCTAGAGATACTTTAGATACAAAACTAAATTCTAAAATATGCTATGTTGAGGTTAAGATAGATTCGCTTGAAAAATATCTTAGTGCAAAGCCAGTAAATTTATCAGAGACTTACATAAAATATCAGCCTATTTCAGAATTTCCATCTTCAATAAGAGACCTTTCTTTTTCAATTAAAGATCCTAAGGATTATTACGAATTACAAATGAAAATTTTTGAATACAAACATAATCTTATCAAAGATGTCTTTATCTTTGATTTTTATGAAAATAAAAAAAATAATGAAATCAAATTAGGATTTAGGTTCATATTTCAATCAAACCAAAAAACTATAACTGAAATTGAAGTAAATGAAATAATTTCTAATATTATCGACTTAGCAACAAAAATAGATACTGTGGAAATTCCAGGCCTTTAATTTATTTCGCCCGTATTTATAACATTTAATTTTTTTTCAACATTAAATGAAGTAATATAATGTAATGAAAAAATACATATCCACATTTTTCCTAATATCATCAACAATAATTGGCGCACAGGAGCTTGATAAAGCTTTTTTAGAAAGCCTACCAAAAAATATTCAAGAAGATCTTGAAGAGCAAGCCAAAGAAAATGCAGGAAGTGAAGATCCTATTTACAGAAGCATTGAAAATCAAACTAAACTTGAAAAGAAACGTTTAGAAGATCTTAAAAAAAGATTGGAAGCTGACTTAGCTCTCCTGGAAGAAAAACTAAAAGAGGATGAAGATAATGTAAAAAATAAAGATGATTTAGAAGTATTTGGTAGTAGTTTTTTTGGTACGTATCAATCAACATACATGCCTATAAATGAACCAAATTTAAGTCCTTCTTACATTTTAGATTATGGTGATTATTTAAGAATACAGCTTGTTGGTGAGCAGAACGAAAATAAAAACTATATGATAAACAGAGATGGGTCAATAAATATAGAAAATCTTGAACCAATCATTTTATCAGGTCTTACTTTTGAAGATGCTAGCAAAATAATAAAATCTAAAGTTAAATCAAGTTTTATCGGAACCGAAGCATTCATTACTCTATCAAATATTAGAGACATCAATGTTTTAGTGTCAGGTAATGCTTTTAATCCAGGAATATATACTGTAAGTGGAAACTCAAATATTCTTCATGTAATTGGAGTTGCTGGAGGTATAAATGAATTTGGGAGTTATAGAGAAATAAACCTTATTAGAAATGAAGAAGTAATAGAGACTTTAGATATTTATGACATTCTTATAACAGGAAAATATAAAACAAAAACAACTCTAAGGTCAGGTGATATTATATTTGTAGCGCCCGTAAAGAAAATAGTTTCTATCGATGGAGCTGTAAAAATACCTGCAAAATATGAATTAAACGATGATCAATATTTATATGATGTGATTGATTATGCAAATGGTATTACTGCTGATGCTGATCTCATGAATATTTTTCTAGATAGAATACTTGATGGAAAAATTCAGTCTTTACCTATCAGAAATGCTAATCAATTTAAAACTATCATGTCTAAAGATGGTGACTCGGTTTATATAAGAAGACACACATTCAGGGCTGTAAATATTGAAGGAGCTGTTTTAAAACCTGGGAGATATTTAATGTCAGATGATGAAAGTTTAGATGATTTAATCGAAAAATCTGGTGGCTTTACTAAAAATGCTTATCCTTTTGGAGCTGTATATGAAAATCAAAATGCTTTTATGATTAATGCAATGGCAAAAGATAAACTTTATCAAGAATTTATAGATAATATAATTACAGTTAGCCAAAAAAATCCTATGGGTTCTGATTTAACAAGCATGGTTGAATTAACTGAAAACCTTAAAGACTCTATGCCTAATGGAAGAGTAGTGATAGATTTCTTAGATGAAAACGCTACAGAATCATTGGTGCTCAAAGACGGTGATAGAATAGCTATACCTGAAAAGTCTGATCATATTTATATATATGGTGAGGTAAACTATGAAGGCGCTTTAAAATTTGATGATTCTGAAGACCTAGATTTTTATATAAATAAATCTGGTGGACTAAAAGAAAATGCTGATGAAAAAGGTATATATGTTCTTCACCCAAATGGAGATTCCCAACGAGCATCTCTGACTAAAAGTTTATTTCAAAATGCTCCGTCAGATAAGATGATTTTATATCCAGGATCTATTATTTTTGTTCCAAGATCAATAGACGATTCAGCATCCAATAGGTTGGCTGCACAAGCATATGTATCTATCTTAGGAAATATTGGGATCGCATTAGCTTCGCTATCTTCAATTAATAATAATTAGATATGCATGTTAAAAAAATTGCATAAAGGCCATTTATTTACTGCGCTAATTTTTTTAATACCACCCCTAAGTGGAGATAGCTTTAAATATAACTCATTCAATAATCACGGATCAGTAGGCTTAATAAATACTCCTACAGCAAGGTTCTATAATGAAGGTGTTCATGGAGTAACAATTTATGATGGAACTCCTGACCAAAAAATTACTCTATCTTCAAATCCATATGATTGGTTAGAGGCTTCATTTTTTTATACAAATGTTCAAGGTTTGCCATATCCTGGTTATGAGTATCAAGATTACAAAGATAAAGGATTCAATGTTAAATTTAGACTAAAAGAGGAAGGAGACTTACCAGCAATTGCAATTGGGTTAAATGATTTTGCTGGAACAGGTTTATATAGCTCTGAGTATATAGTGGCAAGTCAAGGCTTTAATAAACTAGATTTTCATTATGGAATTGGGTGGGACAGATTAGGCGGTGACAATGGAAGAATAAAAAATCCTCTTGTATATATAAATGATAGTTTTGAGGACAGGGCATCAGACAGAGGTCAAGGTGGTAAGTTAGAGCCAGGAAAATATTTTTCCGGTGCGACAGTAACACCATTTTATGGAATCTCGTATGTAATTAGAGATGATTTAATTTTAAAAATAGAAAAAGATCCTACTGATACTGAAGGATCGCGATTGCGATATGATGATAGAAAAAGCGATTTTTCAATGGCTTTGCAGTATTCAATAAATGATAATTTTGATATTGGAGTATCTTTTGAAAGAGGAAACTTTTTTTCATTTAGATTTGTTTATAAGAACGATCCTGTAACTTCATTGAAAAAGTACGAATATCAAGAAGCTGATGTAAATACAAATGACAATAAATATACCAAGTTGATAAAAAATTTAGAAGAAAATGGCATCGGTGTTGAAAAAATTGTTGAGTCTTCCAGATCAATTGGATTAGACCTAACTCAATTTATTCATAATGATATTAGATTAATTGAAGAAATTGTTTCTGAAGCAGCAGTGAATGCTGGTATAACAAAGGAAATTAAGAAGGATATAAGCATTGCCGATTTAAAAGCTGTCACAGAAATTGATCAAGATTTCGAGAATAGAGCACAATTAATATATGAAAGAGATACCAGCAGAAGGATTAACACAGACACTGGGTTAAGGTTCAGACCATTTTTAGCATCAAGAGAAGAGTTCTTTAAAGGTGCTTTTTTGATTGAAAATAATACAGAATTTATCTTAAGAGAAAATTTTTTCTTTAATACAAATCTTAAATATGTATTGACCGATAATTTTGATGACCTTAGATTTCCACCAGTAGATACTTTTCCAGCTCAGGTTCGTTCAGACATTAAACAATATCTAAAGAATATGGATGAAGGTATATTGATAGGGAGGGCTCAATTTGATTATTACCTTACTCCAAAAGAAAATCACCATTTTATGGCATCAGCTGGAATACTTGAAGATATGTTCTCCGGAGTTGGGATCGAATATCTATATGCAAAACCAAATCTAAATTATGCCTATGGTTTTGAAATATTTGATGTACAAAAAAGAGATTATGAATGGGGTTTTGGACTTTTAGATTATAGAAATACTACATATACCGCAAATTTTTATTACAGAAATTATGGTTATATCCCTTTTGATATGAAATTTTCTGCAGGAGAATATCTTGCAGGAGATATTGGCTCAACAATTGAATTCTCAAGAACTTTTAGAAGTGGAGTAAATTTTGGAGTATTTGCGACATTCACTGATGTAAGTTTTGAACAATTTGGTGAAGGAAGTTTTGATAAAGGTATTTTTTTTAATATTCCTATTTATGGTAATTTTATAAACTATACATGGAGACCCCTAACAAAAGATCCTGGTTCAAAGCTTGTTAGAAGAAACAATCTCAATGAATTATTGGTAAAATTTAAACCAATTAACTAGTATTAAATACTGAGCAAACTCCTTTAAATCGCACTTTCTAGTAATTTTATAGATAAAAAATAAACATTTTTAATAAAAATAGTGACAATGATTAAAAGTAGTATCATAATAGACACCTATAACACGGTGGACTATAATTAAAAGTTCAACTTTTAATTGGGAAAAGAGGAATAAATTTATTATGAAAAATCAAAAATTCTTTACAGTAGCGACGATATTTGTTTTTTCATTATCGTTTAATGTATTAGCTAATTCATCAAGTATTACTGATGCTCAAATTAATGATATAGAAAAAAGAGTAAGCGTTCTTTCATACAAAGAACTTGTTGAACAAAGAAACTTATTACAAAAAGAACAATCTTCATTGATGGTTCAGCAAGAAAATACGCAAAACCCGTCTTCAAATAAAGCTTTAAGCGGAAGACTTAGCGAAATTGCTGCAGAATTAAGTGCAATTCAAAAAGCATTAATAGCAATTGTTGGTGCCGCGGCAATAAATAGCTTAACTGATGATGGATACAACGATAATGTACCTCCAGTTATAACAATTAATGGTTCAAATCCAGCAACCGTCGAGCTTGGATCAACTTATTCTGATCAAGGAGCTACAGCTCAAGACGCGTTTCACGGTTCAACACCAGTTACTACTTCAGGTAGTGTTAATACTAATGCAGTAGGAAGCTACGAGATAACATATACAGCAACAGATCTAGATGGAAATACTGCTACTGCCTCTAGAACAGTTAATGTTGTTGACACAACAGCTCCTGTTATAACAATAACAGGCGATAATCCTGCCACTACTGAGTTGGGAGATACATACACTGACGCTGGAGCTACTGCATCAGATCTATCTGGTGATATTGATGTTGTTTCATCTGGAACTGTCGATACAGATACACTCGGTGAATATACAATAACTTATTCTGCTACTGATGCTTCCGGAAACTCTGCTGAAGTATCTAGAGTTGTAAACGTTGTTGATACTACAGCACCAGTATTTACTTCAGCATCAACATTTGTTGTAGAAGAGGGAACAACTGACATTGGTACGGTTACAGCTACAGACTTACAAGCTGTTACATATACAATTTCTGATATTTCAGATTCGTATTATGTTCTATCAATTACATCATCTGGCGGAGTGTTGACAATGTCACCTGCTGCTGATTATGAGAGTCAGGCTGAACCTGGAAATGCATTACCATATGATGGAAGCACACTTGATATTACTGCTACCGTTACAGCAACTGATGCAAGCGAAAATGCAGCTACTCAAGTAATCACTGTTTCAATACAAGATGTCGGAGGTATTGATGATAATCCTAATACCGGTACTGGCACTAGTACAAGTACTGCTACTGGCACTGGAACTGCAACTGCAACAGTAGAAACTGGAACAGATACAGGAACAGATACAGGAACTGGTACAGGAACTGACACAGGTACAGGAACAGGAACTGACACAGGTACAGGAACAGGAACTGGCACTGGAACTGGTACAGGAACAGGAACTGGCACTAGCACTGGCACAGGCACAGGAACGTAATAAGATTAAATAAATTTTGAGCCTTAGAAAAAAAGATATTGTAAATAATATCATCTCTGAGGCTCAACTATCTCATAACGACTCTGTATTGGTGCTTGAGAAATTCATTCTTCTTCTAAAAAAAAGAAACAAATATAATATTAAAATCAGTGGATTCGGAAGATTCTTTCTTCACACTGCCCCTAAAAGAATAGGCAGAAATCCTAAGACAAAAAAAGAGTATCAAATACCACCTCGAACCAAATTAGCTTTTAAAGCTTCTGAGAAACTAAAAAAAACTTTGAATTAATGATTTTGGTCGGGATGGCCGGATTTGAACCGACGACCACTACACCCCCAGTGTAGTGCGCTACCAGACTGCGCTACATCCCGAATAAGTAATATATAATATAGACTTACATTTAAAAAATATATAAACAACAATTATGAATAGACTAGTGTTTTTGGTACTTCTTGTGTGTTTTTCAACGATAAATGCGGATGATTTAAGAGTAAGTACATCATCAGGAACTACCACTGGATACATTAAAAAGAATGTTATTATTTGGAACGATATTCCTTATGCAAAACCACCTATTGGAAAACTTAGATGGAAGGCGCCCAGAAAAATCCAAGATGAAGATAGCATAATCCAATCAAAGGATAATAATTTTTGTTTGCAGAGAACATCAAATTTAGGAGGTTCAGCACAATTTTCTGATGATGAAATTTCGGGAAGTGAGGATTGCCTTTATCTTGATATCTACTCTCCATCAAAGAAAATTGATAAATTGCTACCCGTTATGTTTTGGATACATGGAGGTGGAAATACATCTGGTCTGAAAGACCTATATGATTTTACTAAGTTTGTTAAAAAACATGATGTCATGGTGGTGACTATTAATTATAGACTTGGCCCATTGGGATGGTTTACTCATCCTGCAATTCAAAGTTTACAAGATGGAGAAGATAAAACTTCTAATTTCGGAACGCTAGATATCATTTCTGCGCTTGAATGGGTAAATGAAAACATCAGTTCATTTGGAGGAGATCCAAATAATATTACAATTTTTGGTGAGTCAGCTGGTGGGCACAATGTTCTGTCATTGCTTGTTTCAAAAAAAGCAAATGGGTTATTTCATAAAGCCATATCAATGTCAGGATACACTGAATCAATATCAGTTGAAGATGCATATAGGCAAACAAATAAATCTTCAACTTCAAATTATTCTAGTTGGGAAGTTGTTAATAAAATTTTAGAGGAAAAGCCAGATAATAAATTACAGGACGATTATACCAATGAAGAATTAAGAGATATTCTTTTAAATTTTTCAGGAAAAGAATTTTATCAATATTATTCTGAAAGAGAATCATATGAAGCATTACCTCTTCTAACGAACGATGGAGTGGCAATTCCAAAAATTGGTTTAAAAGAGGCATTATCAAATAAAAAACATGTTAATAAAGTTCCTACTATCGCTGGCTCTACTCGTGATGAAGTTAAAATATGGCTAGCTTTTTCAGAGTATTTTGTATCAGTTAATTATTCTGCGACTGGTTCTGTATTTGGCCTTCCAAAAGTTATTTTAAAAGATGAGGATGCTTATGAGGCTTTTAATTATTATAGAAGCGCCGCTTGGAAGATAAGAGGAGTAAATGAACCACTAAATTCATTAATGAATTCTGGAAATTCAAATTTATATTCCTATAGATTTGATTGGGATGATCGTAGACAATATTTTGTTGCTGACTTCAAACAACTTTTTGGTGCTGGACATGCTTTAGAAGTACCTTTACTTACTGGTAACACTAAATTAGTAGGAGGTCCACCTGTTTCTAATTTTATGTATCCAAAAGGTATTTCTAAATTTTACACATCAAGAAATATGATGAAATTTTGGAGTAATTTTGCTAAATATGGTGAACCGGGATATTCAACAAATAATGTAAAGTGGGAAAAATATGATTTTGATAAAAATAATTTTTCTTCATTCATGATTATTGATAAAAAAAAGAACTTAAAAATGTCCTCAGACAGTATTACATTTAAAAAATTATCTAAAGAAATATATCTTGATCAAAGGTTAAATGATCTTGAAAAATGTGTTGTGTTGTATCAAATGTTCACCTTCGTAGGTAATGACGTTTATGATGAATATATAAAAGAATATTCAGGTAATTGTGATAGGAAGGAAACAGAAAGTTTTATTGTTAATAATGCAAGCGTTATTGATTATGACTAATTCTTTTTTGATAGATCTTTTAATTTAAGCACATCAATATCTTTTATTTTAATCAAGTCAGCCAATCTTCTTACTAAACGTTCTTCATCAACATCCAATCTTCCATCGGCATAAGCAGTTTTCCACATAAATTTAAGAAGCGACAATTTTTTTTCCTTAGTATAATTTTTATTTATATCTTCAACAAATTCGTGAAATGAAACACTTTCTTTACTATATTCTTCAATAATTTCTAAAATTTCATTTTGATTTTTACCAACTCTTGAAGAAATCTCTTTGATTTGCTCCATAAGCACGCTTAACTCATCTTTACTTATTTCACCATCAGATCTAGCAATTTCATATGCAAGAATCGCTGCAGTTAATTCGTCTTCAAAATCAGGAGTTTTCGAATCAACTTTGTTGTCATTCTTTTTTTTAAAAAATCTAAACATCTTTATTTAATTTTTTTGAAGAAAATAGTTCAGCATTATGTGCCAGTGCATAGTATATAAAACCATACATAGTGAATAATATCAAAGAAGTTGAAGCAGATGCGTTATTACCAATGAAGATACCAAATAATCCGGTTGCTAGGCTGACAACAAGAATAATTAACAATGTTTTTTCAGCTGAGAAATTAATCATAAGTTTATGGTGAATATGATCTCTACCAGCGGAAGCCCAGCTTTTTCCTTTTCTTATTCTTGAGAAAATTAAACCAATACAATCTAACAAAGGAATTGCAACGAACCAAATCATAGTGATTGGCTGAACATTATACAAAGTATTTTGAGAGGCATAAATTGCTGACCACGCCACCCAAAATCCTACTAGATTAGAACCACTATCACCTAGGAATACACCGCGTTTTTTACCAAATATTCTTAAATTAAATATTAAAAAGCCTATCATTGAACCAATAATCAACACCAGCATTGAATCGTAAATTAGCCCAGAGTGAAAACCAATTAAAAGCAAAGCTATCATTGCACAACCAGAACAAAGTCCATTAATTCCATCAATCATATTAAATGCATTCATGATTCCAACAACACAAAAGACAGTAAATGGGATGCCTAATATTCCAAGGCTAACTTCCCCAAAACCAAACAAATCTCCAAAAGATTGCAGATAAACATCTGTTGAAAAAATCATATAAATAGTAACTAAAGATTGGATAGCTATTCTTAATATTGGTCTTAATCCTTTTAAGTCATCAATTAGAAATAGTAACAATAGGGGTATAGAAACAAGCATTAGTTGCGATGTAAAATCTGGAAGAAAACCATTTAGATTGTTTAAATCTATATATAATTTACCAGTGATCAATAGCGATACCATTATTCCAACACCGCCTGTCATTGGAGTAGGCCTTTTATGGAATTTTCTACTTCTATCAGGTAAAGCTACAAGAAAATTGTATTTTTTTGCATAGTTTCTTAATACTGAATTAATAGCCATTGACGTAATTATGCTTATAATTATGTAATCTATTATTATTGTTAATTCCATATATATATATTTTATAACTACTATGATTAAATTTTACACATACTTAAATAATTCTTCTAAATTTGCAATTATATATTTAATTAGTCTTTTTTCACTTTTTTTAAATGCTGATGCAAACTTAGGCAAACTAATTCTCCCTGAAAATTTTGAAATAACTATTTTTGCTAAAGATCTCAACACACCTAGACAGATTACTGAAACAACATATGGCCACATAATAGTGGGATCAAAAAAAGGCAATGAAATTGTTGCTTTATTGGATATTGATAAAGATGGAAGTTATGAAGAGAAAGTGGTTGTCGCAAATAATTTACAAAATCCAACTGGGGTTGCATATAAAGATGGAGCACTTTTTTTTGCTGAAATAGATACTATATGGAGAATTGACGATATTGATCTGTGGTTGAATTCTGATCATAAGTACCTGCCTAAAAAATCCGTGTATATAAGTGATTTACCATCTGAAACATGGCATGGATTCAAATATATTGATTTTGGTCCCGATGGACACATGTATATTCCTATTGGGGTTCCTTGTAATATTTGTATAGAACCACAAACTGAAGATCCAAGATTTGCTGCAATACACAGATATGAAAATGGCGAACTAATTACTGTTGCTGATGGTGTTAGAAATAGCGTTGGCTTTGATTGGCATCCGAATACAAAAAAAATGTATTTTTCTGATAATGGGAGAGATTGGTTGGGTGATGATTCTCCGTCATGTGAATTAAATGTTATTGAAAAGGATGGTGGTTTTTATGGTTATCCCTATAAACATGCTAAAAATGTTATTGATCCAGAATTTGGACATTTAATACCAACACTTGAAAGAAAAATTATCGATCCAATTGCTGAACTTGGTCCTCATGTAGCTCCTCTAGGAATTGCTTTCTATGATGGCAACATATTTCCAGAAAAATATCAAAATAGTGTTTTTGTGGCACTGCATGGCTCATGGAATAAATATAATGGTAAGTCAGGTTACAAAGTGATTTTCGTCAAATTAGATGATGATGGAAATTATATTAGTCAGGAAGATTTCATCACAGGTTGGCTTCAAAACGAGAATGCATGGGGGAGACCTGTATCACCTTTTATAATGAGTGATGGCTCAATGCTAGTTTCTGATGATAAATTTAATGTTATTTACAAAATAACATACAAAGATTGAATGTCTAAATTAGATATAACCAAAGAAATAAACTTAGCTATTAAAGCTGCATTATTATCAGGTAAACATCTTAAAGAAAATAAGACAGAGCTAAATAAAACCTCATTAAGTGATCAAAGAGATACTAAGCTAAAAGCAGACGTGGTTTCAGAAACTTTAATAAAAGAAATTATTAATGAAAGCTCAGATTTTGAGATCTTGGCTGAAGAAAGTGGACAATCCTCAGATAATTTAGGAAATACTTTTTGGGTTGTGGATCCTCTTGATGGTACTGCAAATTATAATCGTAATATACCAATTTGTTGTGTTTCTATTGGCTTAATTAAAGACATGAAACCGTTGTTAGGCGTAATTTATGATTTCAATAGCGATGAAATTTATTGTGGTGATTGCGTTAACAAAGTAGCGACATTAAATAACACTCCAATTCAAGTATCAAAGATCTCTAATAAGAAGAATGGTGTACTAATAACAGGATTACCTTTCAATACTGATTATTCAGATGAATCTTTGAGTAACTTGGTTAAAGACATGCAATCATGGAAAAAAATAAGAATGATTGGATCTGCTGCAATGGCATCATGTTATATTGCCTGCGGTAAAGCTGAAATGTATAAAGAAAAAGGAATATATCTTTGGGACATATTAGCAGGTGCTGCAATCGTAGAAGCAGCTGGTGGATTAGCGGAAATAACAAACATCAGAGAAAATTATCAAGTTGACGTAATTTTCTCAAATTTAAAACATTAAAGGTTAATATATGAAAAGTTTGGTATGGTTCAGAAATGATCTGAGAATGGATGACAATCCTGCCCTAAGAGAAGCATGCAAATCATCTGAAGAGGTTCATGCAATATATATTTACTCACAAAATCAAAACAAAGAACACAATGAAGCAAATTGTAAAATAGATTTTTTTATAGAAAACTTAAAGGACTTTTCAAAATCTTTATCAAAAGTAAACATACCTTTAACAATTATTAATTCTGACGGCTTTAATGATAATCCAGAGATCATTAAAAAATACATTGAACTAAATTCAATTGAAAAGATTTTTTGGAACAATCAGTTTGGTGCAGATGAAATTAAGCGTGACGAATCTGTAAAAGATTTCTTACAAAATGCAAGCATTGAAATAAAAACATTTGATGAACAAGTTGTTTTTGCACCAGGATCGATATTGACTGGAGAGGGGAAACCTTACTCAGTTTTTACTCCATTTAAAAGAAAATGGATTGAAAACTTCACTTTAGATATGCTTGATATCGAATTCAAATATACAGAAAAAAAATTAACAAATATTAAATCAAATATTGACGACTTTGATTTTGATTTCCAAAAAACTCATTCAGTAGACATGTCGCTTTGGCCCATAGGAGAAAACGAAGCTCAAATTAGGCTGCGGTCTTATCTTGATAAAAATATTCTTAAATATGCTAAAGATAGGAATGATCCTATAATTGATGGAACTAGCAGGCTTTCTGCATATTTAGCCTCAGGCGTCATTTCACCAAAAAGATGCATATTAGAAGCACTCAAATTAAATAATTTTGAGTTAGATTGTGGTGAAAAAGGAATTGTGAAGTGGATTGATGAGATTATATGGAGAGAATTTTATAAAAATATCATGTTTTCTTTTCCAAAAGTTAGCAGAGGTCAACCCTTTCAAGAATATACTAAAAAAATTAAGTGGAGATTTAATGATGGCGAGTTTAATGCTTGGAAATCAGGTAATACTGGATTTCCTATAATTGATGCTGCTATGAAACAATTAATGAATGAAGGATGGATGCATAATAGGCTTAGAATGGTTGTTGCTATGTTCTTTACCAAAAATATGCTGCATGATTGGAGGCTAGGAGAGGAATTCTTTATGCAGAATTTAATTGATGGAGACTTTTCCTCAAATAATGGTGGATGGCAATGGAGCAGCTCAACAGGAACAGATGCTGCTCCTTATTTTAGGATTTTTAATCCATTAACCCAATCTAAAAATTTTGACTCTAATGGACTCTTTATTAAGAAATACATAAATGAATTAAAAGATCTTGATAAAAAAGA
>Ga0160422_10000354_pt1 | contig 27361 bp, 18 predicted proteins | sample Fk160mmetaG_FD_108192 | JGI IMG/M metagenome (GOLD analysis project Ga0160422, IMG submission 108192) | Marine microbial communities from the Central Pacific Ocean - Fk160115 60m metaG | ecosystem: Environmental > Aquatic > Marine > Oceanic > Photic zone | place: The Central Pacific Ocean...
AACCAAATCCAGCATTTTTCCATTTTTCATTATTCCATCTACTCTGTGCTGTTTTTTCAATTTTCATATTTATTTTATGTATTTAAAATCGTGTTGATTTTTAATTTTTAATAAGCTGTGATAAATTAATTCTATAACTAGTTGAACATCTTTAATATGAGCACTTTCTACAGTAGTGTGCATGTATTTTAAAGGGAGAGAAATAAGTGCAGATGCTACACCTCCTGTAGCAAAAGCAAAAGCATCAGTATCAGTTCCAGTAACTCTTGAAGCTGCTAGTCTTTGGAAGGGTATTTTGTTTCTATTTGCACTGTTAATGATCAGTTTTAAAAGATTGTTTTGAACTGAAGGTCCATAGCTTAGGACTGGTCCATCTCCACATTTTAAGTCACCTTGTTTAATTTTGTTAATCATAGGTGTATTAGTGTCATGACAAACATCAGTTACAATGGCTACGTCTGGGCGAATTGTTTCAACAATCATTTTTGCACCATGTAAACCAACCTCTTCTTGAACTGAATTTGTTATGTATAAACCGAATGGCAGTTTCTTTTTATTTTTTTTCAGTAATCTTGCTACTTCAGCAATGATAAATCCACCTATTCGATTGTCTAAGGCTCGTCCAACAAAATAGCGGTCATTAAGAGTCATAAATTCATCTTCATAAGTTACAACGCAACCTACATGAATCCCCATTTTTTCAACTTCTGCTTTGGAGTTAGCTCCACAATCTAGAAAAATATTATCTAATTTTGGGATTTTTTCATCCTTTGCAGTACGTGTGTGAATAGCAGGCCATCCAAAGACAGCTTTAACAATTCCTTTTTCCGTATGAATATTTACACGTTTTGATGGTGCAATTTGATGGTCAGAGCCACCATTTCTTCGAAGGTATATAAAACCATCTTTTGTAATGTAATGTACAAACCAAGAAATTTCATCAGCGTGAGCTTCGATAACCACCTTATACTTGGCTTCAGGGTTTATAATTCCAACAACTGAACCGTATGTATCTACAATGTAGTCATCAATATATGGTTTAAGATAATCTAACCATAATTTTTGTCCTTTACTCTCGAATCCCGTTGGTGATGGATTGTTAAGGTAATTCTCTAGGAAAGTTAATGATTTTTTAGGGAAAAACTTTTTATCCATTTTCTGTTATTAAATAATACCTATGGTGCGCAAATATACAATTTTGCATGGTATATTTGAGGAAAAATACATCATCGATATCTTGAAAAAAAAGATTGTTAAAACACGAGACGGATCAAATACTATATTTGTTCCAGAATTTGAAGAAACATATCATTCTACGAATGGTGCAATTCAAGAGTCTTTACATGTTTTTATTCATAGTGGTTTAAATTTTAAAACAGAATTAAATGATATAAATATATTAGAAGTTGGATTTGGAACAGGTTTAAATACATTGTTAAGTTTAATTGATTCAGAAGAAACAAATAGAAATATTAAATACACCTCTTTAGAGGCTTATCCATTGAAATGGGATCTTGTGAGTAAGCTCAATTACATTGATTTAATATGTAATGGGAAATATTCTGCTACATATAAAAAAATGCACACTTGCCATTGGGAATCTTTTTATATACTTAGTCCCCATTTTTCGCTTAGAAAACAGAATATAAAACTTCAAAATGTTTTATTTGATAACGAATTTGATGTTGTATATTTTGATGCTTTTGCACCACGTGTTCAACCTGATCTATGGACAAAAGAAGTATTTACTTCTATGTATAAAGCTTTAAAGCCTGGAGGTGTATTGGTAACCTATTGTGCAAAGGGTTCTGTGAAAAGAGCTTTAAGATATGTTGGTTTTGAGCTGCAAAGTATTCCTGGACCTCCTGGTAAGAGGGAGATGAGTAGGGCAATAAAACCCGGATAATAGTTTTTAAGATACTATATTTTCATTTTCTCAATAATTCGAGAAACTGCAGGGCAAACTTCTATATTCTTTAGTGTGAGAGGGAGTATTTTTCTCATTTTTTTTCTATTTGTATGAGGGTATTCAGAACAAGCACGAGGTCGTGTTTCATATATTGAACATGTGTTGTCTTTAGCTAAAAAAGTACAAGGGCTTGTTTTAAGCACAAGATCGAATTCATCATCACGCTTTAAATATTTGTTTTGAAATGAAGAAGATTTCATGTTGAGGTGTTTTGCAATTCGATCAACATCTTTTTGAATAAATAAAGGACTAGTTGTTTTACAACAATTGGCACATTCAAGACAGTCTATTTTTTCAAATACTTCATCGTGAAGCTTATTAAATTTATGATCCAAAGGTGTGCCTTTCATCTTTTTGAGTTTCGCAAAAAGCTTTTTATTTTCTTTATTTTCTAGGCGAGCCTTTTTTATTAGGTTGTCAATTTCTTTTTGCAAATCTATTTTTTTACAAAGATACAATTTCTCTTATTTCATCTTATGCTGTTTCCATGTGTATGGTCAAAATCATTTCTTATTTTAGCGCCTATGATTAAGAAGGAACAAGATCCTATGGGACAAGCGATGTATCATTATTTTCATTACAAGGATACGACTTCTATAAAAGTGAATACTAATATTACTGAGGGAGAAGAGTTACCTGTTTCTCATCTCTTTCGTAAGTATTCTGAAATGCCCTTTCTTGAAAAAGAAGCTTTACGTCTTGTAAAAGGAAAAGTTCTTGATGTGGGTGCTGGCTCTGGTACACATAGTCTTTATTTACAAGATAATGGATTTGATGTAACTTCATTAGACGTATCTGAATTAAGTTGTGTACTTATGAAAGAACAAGGTCTAAAAAATGTCATATGCAAGGACATATGGACCTTTGAAGCAGAAGTTTATGATACGATCATGTTTATGATGAATGGTATCGGTTTGGTTAAGAATTTAGAGGGTTTACAGATTTTTTTAGAGTACATAAAGAATTTTTTATCTCCTACAGGCCAAATTCTATTAGATTCTTCTGATATTAAATATATGTTTTATGACGATGATGGTGGGTTAAGTATAGATATGAATTCGGCGTATTATGGTGAGCTGGAATATCAACTAACTTATAAGCATTATAATTCTGCCCCTTTCCCATGGTTGTTTGTTGATTTTGATCGACTTAGTAATATTGCAATTAAAAGCGGTTGGAATATCGAACTTATTTATGAAGATGACCATTTTCATTATTTAGCGAAATTGATTCTAAAATAATTCCATTTTTCCCTAATAATTCATTTCGTGTATATTTGTTTAATAAAAAATGAACTATGAATAATTTAAAAAAACTTTTAGTTGTTTTTATGATTATTTCTGTAATCTCTTGTATGGATGAAGATATTACTAAAATAAGTAACACGCTTGAAGTTCAGCCTTCTATGGCGATACCTATAATTCACTCTTCAACTACATTAGTAGACTTGTTACCTGAGGATGAAAATATGTTTTTTGATGATGATGGATTTATTCGAATTATTTTTAGAGAAGATAAAATAGCAGAAGTTTCAAGTGATACATTGTTAGTCATTGAAGATCAAGATCCTACTCAGGAGATATTTTCGTTAGAATCAATCGATTTAAGTGATTTCCAAACTGATATTACTGTAACTTTATCAGAGTTAACAGATAACTTAGAAGCTAATCTAGCTGAAGAAATAAATAAGTCTATTGAGTTTTCAGAAGCTAATGGATTAGCTTATTTCCCTCCAATCCCATCACAATCTGCTGGTCAGTATAATCATCAAGCTTCCGATGACTTTGCTTTTGAATATGTAACGATTTCACAAGGTGAGTTAAGTCTTGAAATCATAAATAACTTTGCTTTTGAGATATCTTCTTTTCAGTTAGAATTATTAAATACAGACAATCAAAGTGTGATAGGTCAATTTCAATATAATTCTATTCCTTCTGGTACTAGTCAAGTACAATCAATCAATTTAGTTAATTCACAATTATATTCTGACATTGAGTTATCTATTGTTGAATTTAGCTCCATTGGAAGTGGTTTCAATCCATCCGATCAGAATTCATGGTTACCAGTTAATGACTCAGATAATATGGTTTTTTTAATTTCAGGAAATTCAATTCAAGTAACAGATGGCTCCATCAAGTTTCCTGAACAAGAAGGACCTTCAGATATTTTCGTTGTAGATATGGAACTTGACGATGACGTAGAAATTAGTCATATTGATTTAGCTTCAGGTGCTATTGTATATAATTATGAGTCTTCTGTAAACACATCTATTGAGTTAACTATTGAGATTCCTTCTTTAAAAGATCAGTTTGAAATGGGTTTTTCTGAGACCCTTGAAATAAATAATACTCAGTTTACTGGTCCACAATCTATTTCTTTTCCTTTAGATAATTATTCGTTTGATCTTTCAGAATCTGAAAATCAATTTCAAGTGAATTATTCATCTCACATTATAGGTTCAAATTCTTTTCAGACTTTTAACGAAAATGATCAAATTCAAATTGATTTAGGAATGCAAAATCTTGAGTTTAGTTATGTAGAAGGTTATTTTGGTCAAATTGAACAAGAAATTCAGCAAGATGAAATGGATTTTGATTTCAGTGTTTTAGATGAGATTGCTCCAAATTTATATCTTGAAACTCCAAATCTTAGATTTACAGTTGATAATGCGATTGGTGTACCTTTTAGAATTGATTTAGATGTGATAGGTGTAAATGAAAATGAAAATATTTCTTTAGATGGGCCTTCTATTAATGCCGTTGGAGAAGTTTCTACAATTACAAATTTCACTAATTCTAATTCTCAACTTCCAGATTTTATTGCAATTAGTCCATCTCAAATTCTATATAGTGGATCTGTTTTATCCAATCCAAGTGGAAATATTGGTGTTCTTAACTCGATAACTAATGGATCAAATATTGAGATTGGTTTTGAAATGGATTTACCTCTACATTTACGATTGGAAGATGCTATAAGGACTGATACATTAGTTCTTGATTTTGGAGATGAAAATGAAGATACCTCTGGACCAGAGTATGTTGATTCTGTAATTCTTAAATTACATACTGAGAATGAGTTTCCTTTGGACATAGATCTTATGATTTTATTTACAGATTCTTTGAGTGGATTAGTACTTGATTCTTTGGATGTTGAGATGCTTGATGCTGCTGAAGTTGATGAAGATGGACGAACTATATCAGCAAATATATATGACAGTAATATTGTATTGAATTCCGGACAAATTGATGCTCTCTTTAATTCAAATAGAGTATTGTTAAATATGAAAATAAACTCTTATGATAATCAAAATACAGCGGTTAAACTCTATACCGATTATGAGTTTAAAATTGCAGTAGGAGCAATATTAGAATTAAATATAGAGGAATAATGAGAAAGTATATATTCGTATTATTTTTAATGATTACATATTATTTAAGTGCCCAAAACATTTATTCGGGTTATCATTCAAATGCTTTCATATTAAATTCAAATTCAAACCCAGCTTCTTTTCCTGAAGCTAATGTTGTTATAGGATTTCCTGCTTTGTCTCATTTTAGCCTCGGATTGCAATCGCCATTAAGTTTAAATGAGTTGTATAAAAAAGGAGAAGATGATTCATTAAGGCTAAACATTCCTTCTATTCCTTCATTTTTAGGTAAAAAGGATGCCTTGTTATTAAATGCACGTAATCAACTTTTTTATTTGGGTTTTAAAGTTGGGAAAAAGAAAAATATTTTTGCTTACCTAGGAGATGAAATAGTTGCTGATGTAGGTGTTAAACTTTCTGGTAATTTTGTCGATTATTTGACGCAGGGTAATGCACAGTTTCTAAATCGCCAAATGAATTTTAACGATCAGCGTTTGAGTTTATCTTTATATAATAGTTTTTATGTAGGTGTCTCTTCCACTATTAATGATAAACTTAATGTTGGAACGCGTATTAAATTATTAAATGGTTTCGCTAATGTAAATACTGAAAATTTAAATTTAGGTCTTTACACCGATTCAACATCAATTCCAATTTTTCAAACTACTATGCTTGCCGATTTTAATATCATAACTTCTGGTCTGACTTCTTCATCTGATCCTATGTTAAATTCTGGTTTTGCTGTTGATATAGGTGCGTCCTACAAATACAATAAAAAGTTTGAATTTAGTTTTGCTATAAATGATCTTGGAAGTATTAACTGGTCAGAAGAAAATAATGAATTTTATACGACCGAAGGAGAAGCTGAATTTGTTATTGATGGATTAATTCAGTCGAGTTCTGGAGATGAAAATCTGGAGGCTCAATTAGAGGAGATTTTAGACTCTTTGATAACTACTATGGAGCCAATTACTACAACAGGATCCTATAAGACCAAGTTAAATTCAAGTGTTTTTCTTGGCGTTGCTTATACGTTGAATAAACACCACAGTTTTTCTTTATTGTTTCATACTAGAAAGAATTTGGATTCTCGTTTAAATGTGTTCAATCTTGGATATCAGTATCAAGTTTCAGAGTCTCTTCAACTTCTTACTTCTTATCAAAACTTTAACGGTTTAAGTAATTTAGGAACAGGTTTTGTTTGGTCGCCTGGAGCACTTCAAATGCATTTAATTTTAGATAATATGTTAGCTGCAGATTTATTTGATGCTAAGAATCTATTTCTGCAACTAGGTTTTAGCTTTCAATTTGGAAAGAAACCTTCTGTTCGAAAAATACGTAAGAAAAATGAACTTCGATAACTATACTGTCAATTTTAATCATCTTTCATTACTCTGCTAGGCATATTTCGAAATCTGCATTAAATTTTAGTTTTGCATTTTTCTTTTGACCATTTATTAAAAGTCCTTTAATTAATGAACTCTGTCCTTTAAGAATTAGATTTTTAATTTGGGTATTTGAGAGTTTTTTGCCGAAGATTTCAAATGGTATAATGGTTTTACATCCCGATTTAAATCTGTTGCAGCCAAAGGCATTTTTACCTTTTAATATTGTCCCTTCTATACAACGAGGGCACTTAAGAATTTCTTCTTCTTTAACTTGCAATTCAACTTTAAACTCTTTGTTCATTATTAAGCGTCCTTCTAAAAGAGATTCTTTTATTTTAAAATCTTTTATCCAATTTGTTTTTTTCTTACTAATTAATTGGAAGATTTGTTTATCGCTTAATCTTTTATGGAATTGTTCGAAGTGGATTACAAAATGACACCCTTTTTTATATTCGCTACAACCGAAAGCCGTTTTTCCTTTCAGAATTTTTCCGGTTTCACATTTAGGACAGTTAGGTGTAACAATTTTTTCATGCACCTTCATATCAGCTTCACTAAAACGATTTACCGATTGTAAGTTTTTTACTTCTTTGACTACAGTCGTAACTAGGGCTTCCATTTCTTTTAGGAAAACTTGTGCATTGTATTTGCCTTGCTCAATATCTCTAAGCTTTTTTTCCCATTGGCCTGTCAGTTTTGGAGATTTTAATAATTCATTTTGTATTGTGTCTATTAATTGAATACCCATTTGGGTAGCAACTAATTTCTTTTTTTGTTTGACGATGTATTTTCTTCTGAAAAGTGTTTCTATAACTGCAGCACGTGTAGACGGTCTTCCGATTCCATTTTCTTTCATTAAGTCACGCATTTCTTCATCATCAACCTGCTTGCCGGCTGTCTCCATAGCTCTTAATAAAGAAGCTTCAGTATGCCATGAAGGTGCTTTTGTACTTTTCTCTTCGAGATTAGGTTTATGAGGCCCTTTTTCTCCTTTAACGAAGTCTGGCATTATGTTATCATCTGAATTACTGCTGTCTTTACTGTATACAATTCTCCATCCCAAGTCTAAAATTTGCTTTCCGGTGGTTTTAAATAAAACAGTGTTTGAACGTCCTTTAACCATTGTATTAGAAACTATACAATCTGGGTAGAAAGCGGCAATAAATCTTTTTGTGATCAAATCATAAACCATTTTCTCATTGTAACTTAATCCTGAACTCGGGTTTTGTCCCGTTGGAATAATCGCATGGTGGTCTGTTACTTTTTTGTCATTAAATACCTTTTTCGACTTTCTTATCGGTTTTCCAATCAAAGGAAGAGTTATTGAATTGTAAACTTTTAATCCTTTTAAGATTCCTTCTATTTTTGGGTAAACATCTGTAGGTAGGAAAGTTGTGTCTACACGAGGGTAGGAGCATAGTTTCTTTTCGTATAAACTCTGAATTATTTTCAGAGTTTCTTCCGCAGAAAGATTGAATCGGTTATTACATGAGACCTGAAGTGAGGTTAGATCGAAAAGCTTTAGAGGACTTTCTTTCCCTTTTTTGGTTTCGTTTGAGACAATTTCAAATTCTGATTGAGTTATTAAGGCTAATTGCTCTTTGGCTTTTTCTTCATTTTCAAATTTTCCGGCTTCTGCATTAAAAAGAGTGTTTTTATATTCTGTTTGTAATATCCAAAAAGGTCTAGGTTTGAAATTTTCAATTTCTTTTTGGCGGCTTACAATCATTGCCAGTGTTGGTGTTTGTACTCTACCTATTGATAATACTTGCTTTCCGTTACCGTATCGTAAGGTGTATAGACGTGTAGCATTAAAGCCCAACACCCAATCGCCTATTGCTCTAGATTTTCCTGCATGGTATAATCTTTCAAACTCAGCACCGTCTTTTAGTTTCGAAAATCCATCTTTAATGGCTTCGTTCGTAAGCGAAGAGATCCACAATCGCTGGATGGGTTTGGTGTTTCCAGCATGTTCTAAAACCCAACGTTGAATGAGCTCTCCCTCTTGTCCAGCATCACCACAATTAATGACAGAGTCACAATTTTGCACCAAATATTTGATGATTTCAAACTGTTCCTTAACGCCTTTGTTTTTAATGAGTTTAATCTCGTAAGCTGGAGGAAGTATAGGAAGGTAACTTAAATTCCAAGGTTTCCATGAAGGATTGTATTCGTGTGGTTCTTTAAGGGTGCAAAAATGTCCAAAAGTCCAGCTTACTTGATAACCATTGCCTTCGTAATATCCAATTTTCTTCTCATTTGCTCCAATAACCTGAGCTATTTCTCTCGCCACACTGGGCTTTTCTGCAATACAAAGCTTCATTATATTCTTTGTTTAAAATCCAAAATATGAAAATCTAATACCAAATAACAGAATTGTGAATAAGTTACATCTAGATAAGTATCCGAATTCAACTTAATATTATATTTTTCAAAGATAATTCCGACAAATGTATTTAAGAATATTAAGTGTACTTTTAATTGTTTTGGGGCTTTGGGGTTTTTTAGGAGTGGGTGTTTCAACAATTCCTGAATCACCAAAAAAACCACCTTATATGATGATGGCATCTCCATGGGCTGATTCTTTAATACAGTCTATGAGTTTGGATCAGAAAATTGGTCAATTGTTTATGGTTGCTGCGAATGGTAGAGATACTGATGAAGCTTATTACTTAATGATTGATAGTTTAATAGAAAATTATGGTCTTGGTGGGCTTATTTATTTTCAGGCAGAACCTCATCAGCACAATCTCTTAGTTAATAGATTTCAATCCAGATCAAATATACCAATGATGAATGGAATTGATGGCGAATGGGGGCTTTCTATGCGAATAGACAGTTTAAATGCTTTTCCATGGAATATGACTTTGGGTGCGATTCAAAATGAAGAACTGCTTTATGAGATGGGTGCAGCTATAGCACAGGAATGTAAGACCATGGGTATACATTTCAATTTCGCTCCTGTTGTCGATGTAAATTCAAATCCTTTAAATCCTATTATTAATGCACGATCATATGGTGAGGATCCTTTAAATGTATCTAATAAAGCCCTTGCTTTAATGAATGGGATGCAGGAATCTGGTGTTTTAGCCTGTGCAAAGCATTTTCCTGGACATGGAGATACAGACTCTGATTCTCATAAAACATTACCTGTAGTAGATCATACAAAAGCACGTATTGATACTGTAGATCTCATACCATTTAAACGATTAATTGACGCAGGAGTTGCCTCAGTGATGGTCGCTCACTTAAATATTCCATTATTAGATTCGACTGAAAACAGAGCCAGTACTTTGTCGCCTTACGTGGTAGATACCATGCTTCGTCAGCAATTAAATTTTAGTGGACTTACTTTTACCGATGCTTTAAATATGAAAGGGGTCAGTTCTTTTTACGAAAGTGGAACCTTGGAAGTAGCTGCCTTGCAAGCAGGGAATGATGTTTTACTTTTCCCTGAAGATATTCCGGCAGCATTTACAGCAATTAAGAAAGCCATTCAAGATAGTGTATTGACTGAGGCTAGGATTAATAAATCCTGTCATAAAATATTAAAAGTCAAAGAATGGTTGGGTTTAACATCTAATGTACAAATTGATACCTTAAATGTTTTTAATAGAGCTCAGAATGACGATTCTGAATTATTAATACGTCGATTGGAAGAAGCAGCATTAACACTTTTGAAAAATACTGATGAGGAAATTCCTGTAGCAGAGCTCAAAAATCAAAAAATTGCAGTTTTAACAATAGGTAATTCAGATTCTGAAGCCTTCGTGAATCAGTTAAAACTATATGCGAATGTACATATCTTTGATTTAGGTATGGATGAGGCTTCAGATTTTGACAGATTGATTATTTCTATTCATAAATCAAATGAATCTCCCTGGAGAACTTATAAAATTTCCGATGCTGAAGAAGAAATTATAAGAGATTTTTCTTTGAAGACTTCTGTTTCTTTAGTGGTATTTGCCAATCCGTATAGTTTACTTAATGCTGACTATTTAAATGATGTTAAAAGTGTTTTGATGGCCTACCAAAATTCAAAAACCATGCAATCATTAGCAGCGCAAAGTATTTTTGGTGCCATTTCTATTGATGGTAGATTACCTGTGAGTCTTACAGATGAATTTGTTTCAGGTTTTGGATTAAATATAGAATCTTTAAAAAGATTAAAATATACTGAACCTGAAGAGGTCGGTTTAAATAGAGATACTTTATACCTTATAGATTCAATTGTAAATTATGCTATTGATATGAAGGCTACTCCAGGGTGTCAAGTCTTGGTAGCTAAGGAGGGAAAGGTGGTTTATCATAAGAGTTTTGGTTATCATACCTACGACAGTTTAAATGCGGTAAGCGAATTTGATGTTTACGATATAGCATCCATAACCAAAATTTCGTCTACACTTCCTTTGCTCATGCAAAAAGTAGATGCTGGTACTTTTGATGTAGACAAGCGTATCATGAAATATCTGAGTATTGAAGATACCTGTTCTAAAGCAAAATTAACGAGTAGAAAGATACTTACACATAATGGGCGTTTATGGCCCTGGATTCCTTTTTACAGAGAGACCATAACCAAAATGGGAGATCTGAATCCGGAAATATATTCCGACAGAAAAATAGGTAATTTTCAGATAAAAGTTGCTAAGGATATTTATATGAATGAAGCTTATCTTGATACTATTTTTGATAGGGTAATTCACTCCAAAATGCGAAAAGAGAAAGGCTATAAGTACAGTGATTTAGGCTATTATATTCTAAAAGAAATTATTGAAAATCAAGAAGATGCCTCTTTAAAAGATATGGTTCAAGATCGCATATATGAAGATCTTGGAGCTAATTTTATGAGCTATCATCCTTTAGATAAATTTGATATAAATACAATTGTGCCTACTGAAAATGATACTTATTTCAGGAATCAGTTGTTAAGGGGGTATGTGCACGATCCAGGTGCTGCCATGCAAGATGGTGTTGGCGGTCATGCAGGATTATTTTCTAATGCAAACGATTTGGCAAAGCTTATGCAGATGTATTTGAACGGTGGCGAATATGCAGGTAAAAGATATATAGAAGAAAAGACTTTAGAAGAATTTACATCTTATCAGTACCACCTCAAAGACAATCGTAGAGGTATTGGTTTTGATAAACCTGTATTTGACGATACAGACGGACCTACTTGCGATCTAGCCTCTCCATCTAGCTATGGACACTCTGGTTTTACAGGAACCATTGTATGGGCCGACCCAGAACATGAATTGATTTATGTATTTTTGTCTAATAGAATACATCCTTCGGCTGACAATTTTCTTTTGGTAAAAGAGAATATTAGAACAGAAATTCAGGATGTTATATACAAGGCAATAGAATAAGATGAAAATAGGAATTGTTTGTTATCCGACCTTCGGAGGTAGTGGTATTGTTGCTACGGAACTTGGAAAAGCATTAGCTGATAAAGGGCATGAAGTTCATTTTGTTGCTTATCGGCAGCCTGTCAGATTGAATGATCAGGTGAATAATATTGTTTTTCATGAAGTTCGTGTAGCCGATTATCCTTTATTTGAATACCCACCGTACGAACTTAGTTTAGCCTGTAAATTATTGGATGTCGTTAGGTATGAAAAAATCGATCTTCTTCATGTTCATTATGCAATTCCTCATGCTTATGTTGCCTTCTTAACCAAGCAGATGTTGGCTGAAGAGGGTATTCATATTCCTGTGGTAACGACATTACATGGCACCGACATTACTTTGGTAGGAAAAAGCCCAGCTTTAAGACCTGCAGTTAACTTTTCTATCAATCATTCTAATATGGTAACTGCTGTATCTCAGCATTTAAGAGAAGAAACATTAAATTGTTTTAATATTCGAAAGGATATAAAAGTGATTCCAAATTTTATTGATTTCGATCTACATAACTATACTTTTGACCAAGATTTACATATGTATTATGCCCCTAATCGGGAGAAAATAATGATTCATATTTCCAATTTTAGACCTGTAAAAAAAGTGTCAGATGTGATTCGTGTTTTTGTAAATGTAAGAGAAAAAATGCCTGTTAAATTATTAATGGTTGGTGATGGACCTCAAAGAGAAGTTGCAGAGTATTTGTGTCGTGATTTGGGCTGCTCTGATGATGTAAAGTTTCTAGGAAAAACACAAGATGTGTCTCGTTTGTTGGCAATTTCAGATTTGTTTATGTTACCATCAGAAAAAGAAAGTTTTGGCTTGGTAGCTCTTGAAGCTATGGCTGCAGGAATTCCTGTAGTTTCAAGTAATTCAGGTGGTTTAGCTGATGTAAATATCAATGGAGTAACTGGATACACATCTGAGGTAGGTGATGTGGCGAAAATGTCAAATGATGCGATATCATTATTGAGTGATAAAGCAAAATATAACGAGTTTGCTCAGAATGCACTTTCAGCGGCTAAAGAATATGATATCTGTAAAGTTTTACCACTTTATGAAGCTGTATATCGTGAAGCATTAGAAACTATTAAATAACTTTAATGAATGTAAATCACCTTGAAATTGATGGTTGTAATGATCGTAAGATATCTATTGATTATAGGTTTAAGGAAACTCATAAATCTATTATTCCGATTATTTATGTACATGGTTTTAAGGGTTTTAAAGATTGGGGCGCTTCTAATTTAATAGCAGATTCTTTTGCTAACCAAGGTTTTTTATTTTTAAAATTTAATTTCTCACACAACGGAGTTACTTCAAAAAATCCATTAGATTTTGTTGATCTAGAGGCTTTCGGTATGAATAATTATCAGATAGAACTCAAGGAGTTAGGTATTGTGATTAATTGGCTTGAGGCATCAGAGTTAAATATTCAATTTTCAAAATTAGCAGTTATCGGTCACAGTAGAGGAGGTGGAATTGCACTACTTCGATCAGCTCAAGATAAACGCATTAAAAATACCATTACTTGGGCATCTGTATGCGATTTTGAATCGCGTTTTCCAGTTGATGTATCTGAATGGAAAGAAAAAGATGTTCATTATATATTAAATGGACGTACCAAGCAAATGATGCCTTTATATTTTCAGTTTTATCAGACTTTTATTGATAACAAAGAAATATTAAACATACCATTTCAATCTCAAAATATTAATCAGAACGTCTTAATCATTCATGGTACTGATGATCAAGTGGTTCCTTTTTCTGAAGCTGAATTTCTTGTATCTCGAATTACAAAATCTACTTTGGTTTTAATTAAAAATACAGGTCACACATTTGGCATAAAACATCCATTTAAAATGGTCCATTTACCTAAAAATATGGTGAAAGTTATAGATGCTACAATAAACTTTTTGTCAGTTTGAGTATTTTTTAAGTAATAGAAGTTTTTTTATGAATCTTTTGTAGTTTTGTCAATATAAAAAAGTAATAAGTAAATTATAAATTATGGCAGTTTTAGTAGGTAGAAAAGCGCCTCATTTTAAAGCAAAGGCAATTGTTAATGGTGGTGAAGAAAAATCAGATTTTTCTTTAGATCAATATCTTGGTAAAAAGAAAGTTATATTTTTCTTTTACCCTAAAGATTTTACATTTGTATGTCCTACAGAGCTTCATGCTTTTCAGGAAAACCTTGAAGAGTTTGAAAAAAGAAACACAGCTGTAGTAGCTTGTTCTACAGATACCGAAAAATCACATTGGGGTTGGTTGCAAATGGAAAAATCTGAAGGTGGTATCAAAGGTATTACTTATCCTATTGTTGCTGATACTAACAAGACAATATCAAAGAATTTTGATGTTCTCAAAGGAGATTATTTTATTAATGAAAATGATCAATTAGAAACAGATAATGAAATGATTGCATACAGAGGTTTGTTCCTGATTGATAAAGAAGGTATTGTCCAACATCAATTGGTTAATAATTTACCTTTAGGTAGAAGTGTAGAGGAGGCATTAAGAATGGTTGATGCCCTAACATTTGTTGAAGAAAATGGTAAAGTTTGTCCTGCAAATTGGGAAAAAGGAAAGGAAGCTATGAACGAAAGCCACGAGGGGGTTGCAGACTTTCTCTCAAAACATTAAAATATTTTATCTGCTAATTAAAAGCCCATTTTTAGTTAAATGGGCTTTTTGTTTGAATTTTTTATAATTTAGGATTAATTAAATTACAAACTTACATTTAACTAGATACTATTTTTCGCAAATTAATTATATAAATTCAAGCAGATGCTCCACTTTAAAACCTTTCTTAGAAAAGAAAAATCATCTTGGGTAACTTTTGTTCACGGTGCTGGTGGGAGTAGTGCTATATGGTATAAACAATTAAAAGATTTTAAAAAGGAACATAACGTATTACTTATTGACTTAAGAGGGCATGGTAAGTCTAAAAATCTTATATATCAGAAACTGAAATCCTATACCTTTGATGCTATAAGCGACGAAGTCATAGAAGTACTTGATTATCTTAAAATAAAAAAAAGTCATTTTGTAGGAATATCACTTGGAACTATCATTATAAGAGAAATTGCTGAACGATACCCCGAAAGATGTACTAGTATGATTTTAGGTGGAGCTGTGATGAAATTAAATTTTAGAGGCCAAGTTTTAATGCGTTTAGGGGTACTTTTAAAATCAGTCATTCCTTATCTTTTACTTTATAAGTTTTTTGCGATTATTATCATGCCACGCAAAAAACATAGAGAATCACGTAATTTGTTTATTAACCAAGCGAAAAAACTTTACCAAAAAGAATTTAAACGTTGGTTTACGCTTGTTTCAGAAGTCAACCCTCTTTTAACTTTGTTTAGAATTAAAGACTCTGGTATTCCAACTCTTTATGTTATGGGAGAAGAAGATCATATGTTTTTACCTTCGATAAGTAAACTTGTTAAAAATCATCTTTCTTCCGAACTGTTCGTGATACCTAATTGTGGTCATGTTGTGAATGTAGAACAACCTGAAATTTTTAATAGTCGGGTTTTAAAATTTTTAAAGAAGATTTAAGAAATCATTGATCTACTCTAATTATTTCCAAATTTTCGTACTTGATAATTTGTACTGATTGATTCCGAGATCCATTTTTTTCATTTCGCTTGTAATTGTAATCGAAATTTAAATTCAAAAGGTTTTTAGGTTCTAAGTACATTTTTGAAGAAAGGCCACCATACTGGTTTAAAAGAGATAAAAAATAATAAGTGACATCAAAGCCAGAAAAAGCGAATCTTTTGCTTGGAGCACTATTGGTAGTTTCTTGAAAATGATTAATGAAATATTGAGTTAATGAATCTTGGTAAGATAATATACCACTATTAGGAAGATGAACGTTTAGATTCATTAAGTACTCATAATTCAGTTCTTTAAAGTTAACCCAATCTGGCATTCCAAAAACAATAAAATTACTATCTCGTGTAGCATTCAATTTTGTAAGTAAATCAATTACGAAATCTTTTTCAATAGAAGGAATTAATATGACATTAGTTTCAGCCATAGAATCAAGTTCATGATGAATTGAATCAATCACATTTCCTTCAACAATGATTTCTTTAAATACTGCTAAGGAATCTATGTCTAAAGCAGAAATCATCCAATCAGCATACTTTTCTTCATCTGATATTTTCTTTTTGTTTTTAAGATATAGTGTGCTGTCTATTTTATCTGCTTCTAGCTTAATATTTAGTTCGTTAATATTGTCTCTTCTTACAAGTGTTATGTTATGATTCATGTAATTTTCATATATGAAGTCTGATAAATACATCAATTGACTTTTTTTAGTTGGAATAACCTGAAAAGCGTTAGATATATTTTCTAAAAGATTTCCTTTTGATGATAGAGGTGCAACAATGGGAACATCTCTACGACTTAATATCTCAGCTGCAATTTTAAAATTTTTAGAGTAAAATGGTCCAATAACGAGATCCATGTTGTCAAATTCTTTTTTAGATACTATGTCAAATGTCTCTTGCGTGTTATTTTTTGTGTCATAAACATAAATGTTTAAACCCATTCCAGATTTGTTTAGAGTATCTATAGCAATTTTAGCACCTGAATAAAATTCTAGTGCATAATTAGATTTTTTATAGATTTCACTTTTTTCTTCTAAATTGTCAGACTCTTTTTCTATTGCATCATTTTTATCTAAATACAATGGAAGCATAAAAGCAATGTTGTAAGTATCTTTTTGTTTGAATTTATTTGTTCTACTTTTAAGTTCTTCAACGATATCTGTCTCTTGTTCATTTTCTATTAGTTCAATTTTTTCAGTAACATCAACTTCTTCAAATTGAGGGATTTTAATATATTCACCAGACCTGAATCCTTCTGATAATTGTGGGTTGAAATCTAATAAGTCTCTTTCGTTTACCCCATATTTATTTTTAATCGAATAGAATGATTCTAATGGTTTAACCTTATGCATGATGTAAACAACAGTATCAATTGTTTCATGAATGATTGGTATAACAATACTCATTCCATTGCGCAAACCTCTTTGAGCTTTAGGATTTGCTTTAACAATGTCACTGATAGTTACTGCGTATTTTTTTGATACACTGTAAAGTGTTTCACCGCGTTTTACTTCATGAATTTCTTGGGCATTTATTCCAAAACTCATGCATACAGAAAACAGAAGGTAAATATATATTGTTTTGTAGATCATGATTAGATAGTTGTTCACAAAAATAGACAAATTAAGTAATGAGAAAAATAGTATAAACATTATTCTTTTTTTCTTTAATGTGAATTAGAAAATTCAAAGTTTTAATATTACAAAAAAAGACTTGTATGTGTATTATAGTTTCATTCTAGCATTTGCAGAAACAGATGAGTTGGCAAATTGTTTATCTTGAAATTTGTAATAACCAGATATAGCGATCATTGCAGCATTGTCAGTGCAATATTCAAATTTAGGAATAAAGACGCACCATTTATGAGTATGTTCTCTTTCTAATAATGCATCTCTTAGTCCTGAATTTGCAGATACTCCACCAGCAATTGCTATTTGTGTTATTCCTGTTTTTTTAACGGCATTATTAATTTTTTCAAGCAGAATAGAAATGATTGTGTGTTGAATTGATGCACATAAATCATAAAAGTTATCATGAATGAAATTAGTATTTTTTTGCGATTCTTTTTGAATGAACTGAAGAATGTTGGATTTTAGACCACTAAAGCTAAATTCTAGATCTCCCACACGGGGTTTTGTAAATTTAAAGGCTTCCGGATTTCCTTGTTTAGAGTATTTGTCAATAAGTGGTCCTCCAGGATACTCAAGTCCTAAAATTTTAGCGCTCTTATCAAAAGCTTCTCCAGCTGCATCATCTAGAGTCTCTCCTATAACTTCCATTTCAAGGTAGCCCTTAATTAGTACTATTTGAGTGTGACCTCCAGAAACTGTAAGACATAAAAAAGGGAAAGTCGGCATTTTTTTTCCTTCATCAATAAAATGTGCCATAACATGTCCCTGCATATGGTTGATATCTATCAATGGAATATTTAAAGCTAATGATAGAGATTTAGCAAATGATGTTCCTACAAGTAATGAACCTAGTAGGCCAGGGCCTTTTGTAAATGCTATAGCATCAAGTTCTTCTTTCTTAATATTTGCTATTTTTAAGGCTTCATTTACTACTGGTACAATATTTTGTTGATGTGCACGAGATGCTAGCTCAGGAACAACCCCGCCGTAAGATTTGTGAATTTCCTGATTTGCAATTATATTAGAGCGTATTTTAGCATCTTTTACAACTGCTGCAGAGGTATCGTCACAAGAAGATTCAATACCTAGTATAATGATGCTTTTTTGAGTCATTTGACAAAAATAAAGAATTGTCTTATCAATACAGATAAAAATATAATTAAGCGTATATTATTTTTTATATCCTTACTCATTTTGGGTTTGATGCTTATTTTTAGACTACCGTCAGTTCATAAGAAAATTGCATACAAATTTACCAAGTGGATTAAAGAAGAGTATGAACTTAAAATTCAAGTAGATGAAATTAAACCATCCATATTAGGTAGCGTGCAGTTTAATGATTTTCTACTACTTGATGATAATAATGATACATTGATTTATATTGAAAAGTTTAAACTTCAAACTTCAAACTATAGCTTTAAACACTTTAAAAAAGTTTATATTCAAGATATAGTCCTCAACTGTAATTATAAAGATACAATATCAAATTCCAATATATTTAAAGTTTTTGAACCTTATTTAGTCTTTGAAGGTAACTCCAAACCAATTGTAATTGATAATTTTTTGGTTAATAATGGGAGTATTAATATAAATAATAGTAATAAAGTTAATTCTTTTAAAGAAGTAAATCTCTATTTAAAAGAATGTCTTTTAAGTGCAGATGTTGATTTTATGTTGAGTAATTTAGATTTTAAAGTGGTTAAAGGGGCCTATCATCATATAGATGCTGACCGAATTTTATTTTCCAAAAACATGAATGTTATTAATGAATTTAATTGGGATTGTGGGAACTCTTTACTTCGATTTGATTTGATGCAAAATTTACTCACCAAGCAAGGTCAGTTAAAAATTAATGATTTCATTGTTGATCATTATGCACTTGAAGGATTGTTTCAATGGCCAAAGGATATAATTCTTACTTCAAATGCAATAATTAAAACTTCAGAAGATACTTTGTGGGCTGAAAATGTTTTCATTAAAACTGATAATGAGAGCTTATTAAATGGAGCTTTTCAGATTAATAATTTTACAGATTTTAAAAGATGGAAATATTCTATTGTGGCAGATACTTTTAATATAGCTGATAAAGAATGGATATGGGTCAAACCTTTATATCCTAATATTTCTCAATTAAGTCTTTTAGGTAATATTAATTCTAAGGCAAGTTTTGAAGGTACTTTGTCTGATATGGATTTGAGTCTATCTTTAAATTCTGATAAGGGAAGTCTTGATTCTGATATTTACATCAATATTGACAGTCTTGATGACTTTAATTACAAAGGTAAATTTAATTTAAATCATTTTAATGTCGATTTATTTAAAAATAAGTTGGGAATTAAGCAAGTTGATGGTGAAATTAATGTTGAGGGTAAAGGAATTGATATTTTGACTTTTGATACTGAAATAGTTGGTAATTTGAATTATGTAAATATTGGAGGTAAATTATATGAGGATATAGTTTTAAATGGAAGATTGCAGCCAAATTATTTTAAAGGTAAAGCATGGGTTTTAGATGAAGATTTAGAAGTTGATTTTTCAGGCGAAGTTGATTTTTCAAGGGATAAACCAGTATTGGATTTTGTTGCTAACATAGTTGAAGCAGATTTAGTAAAATTGAATTTGTTTAATAAAGAACCCCTTGCAAAACTATCAAGTTTAATAGAAATTAATATAGAAGGAAGCCATTGGTCTAATATTGAGGGCGAACTGGGTGTGTATTATACTTCTCTCGAAACAACCGATAACCAATATTACTTTAATGATATTCTATTTACTTCAGAGAAGTCTGAAGAAAAAGATATACTTTCTTTAAAATCTGATTTTCTAACAGCAAATTTAGAAGGTCAAATTGATGTTCCAAATATATTTAATTCTTTATTAGCTTATTTGAATCCACATTTCCCATTGCTTAGTAGGTCCTCTAATTTCATTCAGGATTTTGAGTTTGAGCTTGATTTTTTAAATACATCTGTCGTGACAAAATTTTTGATTCCAAAATTAAATTTTGAGCAGGGTACGCGATTTTACGGAAGTTTTAGAAATAGAGGAGAAGGTTTAAATTTAGCAATAGAAAGTCCAGGTTTTAGGTGGGGTAAATATTCTCTTAATAATTTAAATCTAAGTGCACTTATCGAAGAAAAAGATTGGGTAATTAATTTCCGTGCTGATAAGTGTAATTATTATGATAGTTCAATAATTGAAAACATATCATTAAATCAATTAGGAAGTTATGGCGCATCCAAATATATCCTTAATTGGGAAAGCTCAGATTCGATTAAATATCTAGGAGATTTAAATGGATTGGTGAATATAGATCAGTCATCTTTAAAAGTTTATTTAGATGAGAGTCAATTTTATTTTGCTGATACTTTATGGACTTTAAAAGATAGCTCTTATTTTAGTTATCTTAATGGTGAAATTAATTCTCAAGCCTCTATAAGTACTCCAAGTCAAAATGTTAGTCTTAGCATTAATTCTAATGCTATAATCGATTCTATTAATTTGGTGTTAAATCATTTTGATTTAGCTAATATTTCTCCATGGCTATCTAAAGTTAATTCATCCCTTAAAGGAACTTTAAATGGTGATATTATTCTTGTAGATGATTCAAATAATAAGGTATATTCAAATTTATATACAAATAATTTAGTTTTAAATGATTCAGATTTTGGTTCACTAAATTTAAGTCTTGATTATGATGATATTCATAATATCCAACTCATGCAGGGTCATTCTTTAAAAGACGATAAAAAAACAATAGAATTCAGTGGGAAATATAATTCTTTAGTTGATTCAAATAATTTGCAAGTTTCAGTTGATGTAATTGATTTTCATTTGACTCACTTAAATACTTATTTACCTTTTTTTGACCCTTTAAAAGGATTATGTTCGGGTAATTTAAATTTTTATGGTAACATAAATGAGCCTAAATTTGAAGGACAACTTATAGCTAAAGATATTTATTTGGCTATACCGTATTTAAATGTTGAATATAAAACAATTGGTAATTCAACTATTAATCTTAGCCATAATTTAATTGAGTTAAATAACTTTTATTTTCAAAGTATTGATAATGACAATTCATTTGGTTCTGGTGATTTAAAGGGTAAAATTGAACATCATTATTTTTCTGATATAATCATGGATTTAAATTTGAAAACAGATAGTATGTTATTTTTGAATACTAATGCTTATAGAGATAATGTTTACTTCGGTAAATTAATTTCTACAGCAGAAGTTGAATTTAACGGTAAATCTGATTTTATATTTATAGACTTTAATGGTATTTCTGATAAAGGTACTTCTATTTATGTTCCTCTGGATGATAATGAAACTATTGATGAGTTTAGTTTTGTTCATTTTCTTCAACAAGAAACACACAAAACTAATAGCGATTCCCTATTGATTTTATCAGAATTGATCAAGTCAAAATCTAATTTGGCTTTTGATATGAATTTTGAACTTAATGAAAATGCTGAAGTTAATATCATATTTGATGAAACATTAGGGGATAAAATTCGGGCAAGAGGGAATGGATTTATTAATATTGGAAATAAAAATGCTGATGATATATATATTTATGGTGATTACAGGGTTAATGAAGGGGACTACTTATTTACACTTCAGAATTTTGTTAATAAAAAGTTTGAGATTGAGAACGGAGCTTTAATTTCATGGGATGGGAATCTTTCTAAAGCTCAAATTGATTTAAACGCTTTATATAAGCTAAATGCTAATGTTAGTAATTTAACTTACAATACTGAAACCAATCGGAATAGTGAAATTGAGTGTAGGATGTTGATGAAAGGAGATCTACTTAAACCCAATATAGAGTTTGATATTCAAATTCCTAATGCTGATGATCAAACAAAACGATTACTTGAAGAGCAAACTAATACAGTAGAGAAAAATACACAACAATTTTTATCTCTGTTGGTTCTTAATAGTTTTATGACTTCTGGGGATTATGAAAATACTGATGTTGATTATTTAAGCTCTACTGTTTCCTCAGGCGCTGAAATGTTAAATAATCAGCTATATAATTGGACTTCTCAATTCTCAAATCGTTTTGATCTTGGTTTAAAATATAATCCTAGTTTAGGGGATTCATTAAGTAACAGAGAATTTGAAATTTTACTTAATAATATGAAATTAAATGATAGAATTACATTTAATGGAAATATAGGAACTCAACAAAGAAAATCCACTATTGTTGGAGATTTTAAATTCGAATATAAATTGAGTGATGATGGTAAGTTTCGTTTAGTTACATTTAGAAGATTGGAAGAGAGTTTTCAGCTTGCCCCTGATGTCACAAATTATACAGCCGGTGTTGGTTTATTCTATACTGATGAGTATAAAGATATTAAGGATCTATGGAAAAGGTTTAAATATGTTTTTCAAAGGAAAAATCAAATTCCATTTATTACAAATAAATCTATGTCAAATTGATTTTATAAAATTATATTTACACAAAACGCTAAAATAGTATGTTTAAGAATTTGATTCATAAAGCATTTGATTTTTTACTTCAGGAAGTAATAGAAGTGTTATTGTGATTTGCTTTTTGATGTCTTTGCTTTTTTGGTTTTTAATTAAATTTTCTAGGGAGTACACTTACTATGTTGATTATCCTATTAAATTTATAAATCATCCTATTGATAAGTATTGGAAAGATGAGCCTCCATCGAAATTAAAGGTCAAGGTAAATGGATATGGATTTAATTTTTTTAAAGAAATTTTTTCAAACAGATTATTAAAAGTTGATGTTTCTAAGCTACAGCGTTCTAATTCTAATACTTATTTTTGGCTTTCACAATCCGAAAGATCTAATATAGCTATCGATTTAAATGGTTTTTCAATTTTGGATATTGATCCAGATACTTTATTTCTTAATTTTAGCAATAAGACAAAAAAGAGTGTAAAAGTTGACGTACCATTAAATTTAAATTTTAGGGAAAATTATCAGCAGTATGGGTCATTTAAAATATCACCAAATAAAATAGATGTTTATGGACCGGGTCACATTTTAGACACAATTTCTTATGTTTATACAAATGTTTTGAATCAAAATGATATTTTTGAAAGTATAAATACTACACTTAATATTCAGTTTCCTAATAAACTTATGTCTTCTAAAGATACTATTGTTAATATAGTTCAGGAAGTAGCACGTTTTACTCAAATAAGTAAACTAATTCCTATTAAAATTATAAATGTACCGAAAGGCAAAGAGTTAAGAATCAAACCTGCAGAAGTAGAATTATCTTATTGGATAGCTATGCAAGATGTCGATAAAATTAACCCTTCTGATTTTGTCATTTTTTGTGATTATAAAGAAGTTGATATGACAGAGAATCCTGTTTTAAATGTTTTTATTGATGAAAGTAAAACACCATCAATAGTTCAAAAAGTAAAATATCATCCTTCTACTATTGAGTTTATTAAATTAAATTGATGATCAGAGTTGGTTTAACGGGTGGTATAGGAAGTGGAAAGACTACTGTTGCAATGATATTTGCTCAATTGGGTGTTCCAATATATTCTTCAGATGATCGAGCAAAATATTTGATGCTTAATAATCAGCTTCTACGCAAATCATTGATTTCTCTTTTTGGTGATGATGTTATTATTAATGAAGTATTAAATAGATCATATATTGCTTCTAAAGTATTTTCTAATCCTGAAGATCTTCTTAAGTTAAATTCTTTGGTTCATCCATTTGTTCAAAACGACTTCGAGGTATGGGTAGCTTCTCAGTCTAGTAATTATGTAATTAAAGAAGCTGCTATTATATTTGAAACAGGAGTAAATAAACTTTTAGATAAAGTAATTTTAGTAGAATCTCCAAAAAACCTTAAAGTTGCTAGAATTATGTTTCGAGATAGAATTAAGGAGGAGGAAGTTTTTAGAAGAATGAGTAAACAATGGTCTGACAATCAAAAAAGAACTATCGCAGATTATGTTATTAAAAATGATGAAAAATGTTCTTTAATAAATCAAGTTTTAAAGCTTCATGATGTTTTAAGTAATTTAAAGTAAGTCAAATCAGATCTAACCTAATATATTAGATCGATATTTCCTTTTCCTTTTCTTAAGATTTTATATGAATCTTCATTTGTACAATCAACAACAGTCGATGCAACATTCATTCCGTACCCCCCATCTATCAAGATATCAACTAAATCTTTGTATTTTTCAAATATAAGTTCAGGATCTGTAGGGTATTCTATTATAAAATCATCATCGATTATAGAAGTCGATATAATTGGATTTCTAAATTTCTTTGAAATTTCTCTTATAATATTGTTGTCTGGAATACGAATTCCTACTGTTTTTTTGTTACTAAATATTTTTGGGATTTTGTTTGTTCCTTTTAAGATAATTTTGAAAGGGCCTGGGAAAATTCTTTTTAATAATTTAAAAGTTCGACTACTAATCTGTTTAGCGTATTTAGAAAGATTGCTTAAGTCAAAACATATTATAGGAAAATTGGCATTTTTTAATTTAACACCCTTTATCCTTGCGATACGCTCTAATGCTAATTTGTTATTAATATCACATCCTAAAGCATAAACAGTATCTGTTGGGTAAATTATTAGTCCTCCATTTTGAAGGTATTTAACAACCTTATCTATTTTTTTTCGTTTGGATTCTCATTATAGATTCGTTCTAGCATTATGGGTTTAATTTTGCATGGTCAGCAAGGAAAATTTCTAAACCTTTAGTTGTAAGTGGGTGATCAAATAATTGATTAAGAAGTGTGTGAGGGATTGTTGCAAAATCAGCGCCTATTTCAGCACACTTATTAATATGCTCTTTACTACGAACAGAAGCAGCTAAGATATTTGTTTCATAATTATAGTTGTCGTAAATAGTTCTAATACTTTTAATTAATCCTAAGCCATTTTCATTAACATCATCTAGTCTTCCAATAAAAGGAGATACGTATGTCGCTCCAGCTTTGGCTGCTAAAAGAGCTTGAGCACTAGAAAAGATTAAGGTGCAATTTGTTTTTATTCCATTTTTATTTAGTTCATAAATTGCTTTAATGCCTTCTTTTATCATTGGTATTTTAATAACAATGTTTGGATGAAGTTCACTTAATTCATATGCTTCATCTAGCATTGCTTTATGATCTGTAGATATAACTTCTGCAGAAACTGGTCCATCAACAAGTTCACAAATATCAATATATCGCTTATGACAATTTTCTTTACCACTAATCCCTTCCTTTGCCATTAAGCTAGGATTTGTTGTTACACCAGAGATTATATTGTAGGTAACTAATTCATTAATGTGGTTTAAATTCGCTGTATCAATAAATAGTTTCATAAGTAGGGCTTAATTTATTAGTTTTGATTGGTCAAGCAAAAAAACAAAATTTGTTTCATTTATTTAGTTTTAAAGTTAAAAATATGTGTCTAAAATTTTAATACAATAATTGATTTGATAAAAAACATTAAATATATTTTGACTCTCATTTTTATTTTTATAAATTTGAGATTAGTATTTAAACTAGAGAAAATTATTTTTTAACTAAAACCCCCCACAGTATGAAGAAGTTATCTTTATTTCTTTTAGGATTTATTGCTACTAGCTTTATGGCTAATGCGCAATGTGACATTTCTGCTGACATGTTTAGTCAACCTGCTAATACAGGAGCTAATATGACAGTTGGTGTTAATGCTTCTAAATTTGATCAGTTTGAAGGCGGTCAAATTGGAGCTTTTTATGATTTAGACGGAGATGGTACACTAGAATGTGTAGGTCTTGAGACTATTTCTCCAGGATTTTTTGGTTTAGCCCTTTGGGGTGATGACTCATCAACTCCAGAGCCAGATGGTTTAGGATCAGGTGCTGTTCCTCAATTTGCTCTTCTACATGAAGGTAATGTTATCTTAGTTGCTGAGATTCCTCAGTTTACTGGATATGTTACTAATGGTATTGTAAACATTACTGATGCCGGTTTAACTGGTTGTGATTCAGGTTGTACTGATGTAAGTGCATGTAATGCAATGACTATGTATGGTGATGTTAGCTACACCGATGACGGATCTTGTACGTTTCCAGCTGATGGTTATGACTGTGATGGTGCATGTTTAGCTGATGCTGATGGTGATGGTGTATGTGATGAGTTTGAAGTTCTTGGTTGTCAAGATGCTGCTGCTTGTAATTTTAATGCTGCTGCTACTGATTCTGATGGATCATGTTCTTACCCAGATGCTGGTTACGACTGTGCTGGAAATTGTTTAGCTGATGCTGACGGTGATGGTATTTGTGATGAGTTTGAGGTAGTTGGATGTCAAGATGATGCTTATGATAATTATGACGCCTCTGCAACTGATGCAGGTGATTGTCTTGGTTTATTAGGATGTACTGATGCTGGTTACTTTGAATATAGTGATGCAGCTGAAGTAGATGATGGATCATGTGTTTCATTAATCATTCCTGGTTGTACTAATCCTGCTGCTAGTAACTATGACCCTGCTGCAAACTTGAATATTGCTGAAGGTGAAGACGGAGCATGTCTTATTGAAGGTGTAAACTTTACTCCAGCTGCAGATTCTGAAAACACTTCAATTGTTGTTACATCAAACAACATGTCTGTTTTATTCCCTGTAAATAATGCAGGTTTATGGAATAGTGATCAGTCTGATATTCAAGTAGGTGATATCATCGCTGCAGTTTATGAAACTGGTCGTTTAGAAAATGATTTCTTAGGATATTCTGAAATTTCTGGTTTAGCTAACGCTGGATCTGGTATTTGGGATGGTGATCAAATCGGTGTTGCAGTATTTGGTGCTGATAACATGATTAACAATGGTTTCCAACCAGGTGAAGATCTTAAGTGGTTAGTGTCTAGAGAAGGTACTGTTTATAATGCGACAGTTACTTATGCAACACCAGCTTATGATGGTACATACCAAGAAGGTACTTATGTAACAGTTAACTCTGTTGTTTTAGGTGCTCCTGCAGAT
>Ga0160422_10000355_pt1 | contig 27333 bp, 22 predicted proteins | sample Fk160mmetaG_FD_108192 | JGI IMG/M metagenome (GOLD analysis project Ga0160422, IMG submission 108192) | Marine microbial communities from the Central Pacific Ocean - Fk160115 60m metaG | ecosystem: Environmental > Aquatic > Marine > Oceanic > Photic zone | place: The Central Pacific Ocean...
AGATCAAATATAAATAGATCAAACAATAATAGATCAAATATAAATAGATCAAATATAAATAGATCAAATAATAATAGATCAAATAGAAACCCTAGAAGATAGCAAAACATGAGAAATATAATTTTAATACTAATATTTATACTACAAACAATTATTATAAATGCTCAAAACGAAATTGATGCACTTAGATATTCTATGACAGATTTATCTGGATCAGCAAGATATACAGCAATGGGAGGAGCTTTTGGATCTTTGGGAGGAGAATTCTCATCATTAAGCTCTAATCCTGCAGGTTTAGGGATGTATCAATATTCAGAAATATCTTTTACTCCCATATTTAATTTATATTCAACAAAATCATATTATTCTAATAATTCAGCTACTGCATACAGATCAAATTCATTAGTAGGTAATTTTGGCTTAATTCTTTCAACACCAAAAAACAACTCAGACTGGAAAAGAATCAATATTGGAATTGGATGGAACCAATTAGCAAATTTTGATAATTCAACAGTTATTGAAGGTATAAATTACGATAACTCTATTGTAGATAAAATTATAGATTTGACCAACGGCACACTAACAAATGATTTAATTAATGGTAATGGTAATACATACTCTCAATTAGCATGGAACACTTATTTAATTGATCCATTATACATTAACAATGATTTAGTTGATGGCCAATACATTTCGAATTTTTCTAGTGCTAGCAAAATACAGTATAAAAATATTAGAACTAGCGGTGATATGAGTGAATTTGTTATTTCGCTTGGGAGTTCTTTCAAAGAAAAATTATATGTTGGAGCAACACTTGGTATTCCTGCAATCAATTTTTATGAATATTCAGAATATATTGAAAGAGAAAACACTGATACAGCAAATAATTTAAGAGATATAATTTTAACAGAGGAGCTTTCGGCTCATGGTACTGGATATAATTTTAAGATAGGTGCAATTTATAGACTTTCAGAAAATATAAAAATAGGAGGTGCTTTACATACACCTACATTTATCAATATGGAAGAGGACTACAACGTAGCTATGTCTACAAACTTTAAAGACAGTTCATTAAATTATTCAATGGGATATAGAGCTCCATTTAATTATGATTTAATTACACCAATGAAAACAATAGTTAGTGCTTCGACAATATTTAATAATATTATTATTTCAGGGCAGTATGAAATAATTGATTACTCAACAGCTGAGTATTTCACTACTGGATTTGAAATTGAAAATAATACTATTTCTGAAATTTATCAAAGAACTGAAAATATTAAAGTTGGTGCTGAAATCAATCTCAAAACAATAATTCTAAGAACAGGATATGCAAAATATGGAAGTCCCTACATTGAAAATGATTTTAGTATAGAAAACTTTAGCTACGGAATAGGAATGAACAATGGTAGATACTTTATGGATGTAGCGTATATATTAAACCAAAGCACGTCAGAACACTCACTATATAGTTATGTAAATCCAATAAAGTTAATTAACACTAATCATAGCGTAGTATTTACTCTAGGTTTTAGGTATTAGTCAATTTAATTTTCAAATTGCTCAGCATCAACTAAAATTCTTCCGCAGTGCTCACAACTTGTTACTTTTTTGTGCATTTTGATATCTAATAACATTTGAGGAGGAATTTGATAGCCACTACAAGAAGAGCGTTCAACAGAAACAACCGCTAAGCCATTTGGAACTTTGCTTCGTATTCTTTTATATTGAGCTAAAAGTCTCTCGTTAATTACTTTTTCAGCTTTTTTTGATTCCTGAAGTAACGACTTCTCTTCTTTCTCTGTTTCTGCAATTATTTCGTTAAGTTGATCTGTTTTAATTTTCAACTCTTCCTCTTTTTCATTGATCTCATCTTTGCATGAGTTTAATATTTCAGTTTTGTGTAATATACTTGCATCGTTTTGAGTTTTCTTTTTATTAGCAAGCTCTATTTCTAAATTTTGATACTCAACTTCTTTTGTTAGTGATGTGTACTCTCTATTATTTTTAATATTTTTAAGTTGCTCTTCATATTTTTCCACAGCAGCAACAGCTAAGGAAATAGTATTTTTATTACCTACAATATTGTCTTTTATATCATCTATTTCAGACTGGATTTTATCCAATCTTAAATTTAAGCCCGCAATGGTATCTTGCAAATCACTAATTTCTAAAGGCAATTCACCTCTTACTATTCTTATATTATCAATTTTTGAATCAATTACTTGTAATTGGTGTAAAGCTCTCAATTGATTCTCAACTGAATCAGCTTTTGTTTTTTGTTTTACCATTTTTATATGTACTTTATTGGATTAGTATTTATTTTTGATAATTGGGGGGCAAATTTAGGAAATTTTTCTTTAAGCATATCAAAAATTAGTTCCTTTGTATATTGCTCACTTTCATAGTGACCGATATCTGCAATTACAATTTTATCCTCAGCATCAAAAAATTCATGGTATTTAAAATCAGAAGAAATAAAAATATCTGCACCAGCAGAAATTGAGTTCTTTAATAAAAAACTACCACTACCTCCACAAATAGCAACTTTATAAATATTTTTTTTTGTTTTAGGCTCAGTATATCGAATACAGTCTGTTTTCATTTTTGACTTCAACTGCTTCAAAAATTCAATAGGTGTTATTTCTTTTGATAAATTACCAATAACTCCAGAACCTATATGCTGATAAGAGTTTTCAAGTGCATAAAGCTGATATGCAACTTCCTCATAGGGATGATTTTTTTTCAATACTTTAATAATTTCATGTTCAAGATACTTGGGAAAAACTAAAGAAATACATTCCTCTTCTTTGTTCTGTAATTCTCCAATAGAACCAACATGAGGATTGCTTCCTTGTAGAGGTTTGAATGTTCCCTGCCCTGTAAAATTAAAACTGCAGTGATCATAAGAACCGATGTTTCCAGCACCTACATCAAAAAGTTGTTTTCTAACTTTAAACGCATCTTTTTTAGGACAATAAAAAACTAAATTGTATAATTGATTTCTTTTGGATTCTAAAATTGATATGTTTTGTAATTCTAAACAACTAGCGATTTTATAATTTACTCCATTTAATACATTATCAAGATTAGTATGCATTGCATAAATAGCAATATCATTTTTAATTGCCTTTATAATAGTTCTTTCAACATAATTCGATCCATTTATTTTTTTTAGGCCCTTAAAAATTATTGGATGATGAGCGATAATGAGATTGCACTTTTTTTGTATTGCTTCTTCAACTATATCCTCAGTACAATCTAGAGTTATCAAAGCAGAATCTATGATATTATTTGCATCACCAATAATTAAACCAGAGTTATCATAATCTTCTTGTATTGATAAAGGGGCTATGCTTTCAAGATAATTAACTATTCGTTCTATTTTCATTTTTCAAAAATACAAAAGTCTTTAATAACAAAAGATTATCTTTGCGATATGCGTTATTTTTTATATCCATTTTCATTAATTTACTGCATTATAACAACAATTAGAAACCTATTTTATGATCATGGAATTATAAAATCAATAAAACATAAAATACCAATTATTTGTGTAGGAAATTTGTCAATGGGAGGTACAGGTAAAACTCCTCATACAGACTACATTACAAAAACTCTTATAAAAAATTTTAAAATTGCAATTTTAAGCAGAGGATATGGAAGAAAAACATCTGATTTCCAATACGTGGAGCTAAATAGCAGCCCATTAGATGTTGGAGATGAACCACTTATGCTGAAGAATAAAAATCCTAATGCTATTGTTGTGGTAGAAAATAATAGAAATAAAGCAGTAAAAAAAATTATAAATGACTTTCCAAAAATAAATTTAATTATTCTTGACGATGGGTTCCAACATAGAAAAATTCAAGCCAAAACTTATATTTTAACAACTCCATTCCACAATCTGTATTTTAATAATAATATTTTTCCTTTTGGGACTCTTAGAGAAAGTAAAAAAGGTTCTAAGAGAGCAGATATAATAATGGTAAGTAATTCTCCAAAAAAAATTTCAGAAACAACCAGAAAAAATATTATTAAATGTATTAATCCAGAAAAAAATCAAAGTATATTTTTCTCTAGTATTGAATATTTAAATTATATTTCTTTAAAGGATAATAGTGAGGTAAAAAAAGAAAAGTTTAAAGATTATGATGTCACACTGGTCACAGCCATTGCATCAAACAAAAAAATATTAGAATATGTAAAAAGCAATCATAATAATATTAAAATTTTAAGTTTTGTAGATCACCATTACTTTAACGAAGACGATATTCATAAAATTTTAACTTTACATTCAAAGCATAAAAAAAGAAAAAAAGTTATATTAACCACGCAAAAAGATGCAACTAAACTTAAGCAATATATATCTATATTTGGAGATAATAAAATATACTATATCGATATAAAAATAAATATAGATCAAAAAGAAAAATTTAATAAACAATTGTTAGATTATGCTAAACAAGATTAATGAGTCTTCAGTCTTTTTAAAAGAAAAAACTAAATTATTGCCTGAAATAGGAATAGTTCTTGGTACAGGACTTGGTGGATTGGTAAAAGATATAGAGATAACACATTCAATAGAATATAAAGACATCCCAAATTTTCCACTTTCTACAGTTGAAGGCCACACAGGCAGACTAATATTTGGCTTATTAGGAAATAAGAGTGTAATAGCTATGCAAGGAAGATTTCATTTTTATGAAGGATATGATATTGAAAAAGTTACTTTCCCAATAAGAGTAATGAAAAATTTAGGTATTAAAACATTATTTCTATCAAATGCAAGTGGCGGCGTAAATCCTAAATACAAAGTTGGAGATCTTATGATTTTAAATGACCACATAAATCTTATTCCTAATCCACTTATTGGAAAAAATATTGATCAGCTTGGACCTAGATTTCCTGACATGAGTGAGCCATATTGTAAAGAACTAATTAAGAAGGCAGAAAAAATTAGTTTATCGAATAATATTGATCTTCATAAAGGAATATATGTTGCTCTTACAGGGCCTACTTTAGAAACACCTGCCGAATATAATTATATGAGAATAATTGGAGGAGACACTGTTGGTATGTCAACTGCTCCTGAAGTTATAGTTGCCAGACACATGAACATAAAATGTTTTGCAATCTCTGTAATAACTGATTTAGGAATACCTGGAAAGATAAAAAAAGTAAGTCACAAAGAAATACAAAAGATTGCTGAAGCAACTGAACCAAAACTAACAACAATTATTAAGGAAGTCATTAAATCAATTTAAAATGATAAAAAAAATATTTTTAATAATTAAGCTAACATTAGCAACATTTTTTGTGAGTGCTCAACAAAATGCAACACTACTATATAATTGGCAAGACACATCCTTAGTAGGTTCGTGGGCATATGATAATATATATAATGAATGTTGGGGTCTTTATGTAAATAATAGAGAAATTGCAATCATTGGATCTACTGAGGGAACACATTTTTTTGATATCACTGATCCTACTTCAGTTAGCCAAGTTGGTTTTGTTGTTGGAGGTTATACTGGGGCAGGTGTAATACATAGAGATTATCACGACTATCAAGGATATTTGTATGCAGTATGCGATGAAGGTAATAGTTCAACATTGCAAATCATAGATATTTCTAACTTACCTAACTCAATTAATACAGTTTATGATTCAAATGATCTTTTCACCAAAGCGCATAATATTTTTATAGATACTGCAACGGCAAAAATGTATGCTTGTGCTTCTAATTCAGCAATGGATGTATATAGTTTACAAAATCCTGTAAGTCCTCAACTCATATACTCATATAACAATGTCGGTCATGTACACGACGCTTTTGTCAGAAATGACTCTGCATACTTGAATTGTGGAAACGAGGGACTAAGAATTTTTGATTTTTCAAATGTAAATCAACTTGGAGATCAACCAATCCTTTTAGGATCTTTAACTTCATATCCTGATGCTGGATATAATCATTCTGGATGGCTCAGTGATGATGGAAAAACATATATAATGCAAGATGAAAACCATGGATATGACGTGAAAGTTTTAGATGTTAGTGATGTTAATAATATTTCTGTTACATCAACATTTAATTCTGGTGTTAGTTCACAATCTATGGCTCATAACGGAATTATTAAAGGAAATAACGCTTATATTCCTTACTATCATGATGGGATTAGGGTATTTGATATATCAGACCCAAATAATCCAATACAAACTTGGCAATACGATACATATGCACCACTAAGTCATGCTTCATACAAAGGTGCTTGGGGTGTATATCCATATTTACCATCTGGAAATATTATTGTTTCTGACATGCAAACAGGACTTTATATTTTTACTTTAGATGAAAATACTAACATAATTAGTCAACATTTATCAAAAATTCAAATTTTTCCAAATCCTGCTGGTAAAAAAATTTGGATTGAATCAAACGCAGATAAAATTATTATATATAATAGTGTTGGTGAGGTAATAATTAATGAGGAAATACTAAGTTCAAAGCATGCAATTAATACAAATAGTTTTAATAGTGGTATTTACTTTTATGAACTTATGAATAATCATCAAAAATTAAGTACAGGTAAAATAATTTTTAAATAATGGATAAAAATTACGAAGCTACAATTGGTTTAGAAGTACATGCGCAGTTGTCAACAAATACAAAAGCGTACTCTGGAGATCAAAATATTTATGGAGCAACACCAAATTCCAAAACTTCAATTATTTCTTTGGGACATCCAGGAACGTTACCTAAAAGTAATCTAAGAGTTATTGAATATGCAGTTAAATTAGGAATTGCTGTAGGAGCCGATATTACAAAAAAAAATGAGTTTGCAAGAAAAAATTATTTTTATGCTGACCTACCAAAAGGTTATCAAATTACACAGGACACTTCACCAATATGTAAGGGTGGGGCTATTTTAGTTAAGGATAATAATGGCAAAAATAGAAAGATAAATATCACAAGAATTCATATGGAGGAAGATGCAGGCAAATCAATACACGACATTGATCCTTTCAATACATTAATTGATCTTAATAGGGCTGGTGTTCCTCTTTTGGAGATTGTTTCAGAACCAGAAATTAGATCTGCAGAGGAAGCGTATCAATACATAAATGAAATTAGAAAACTTGTTAGATATTTAGATATATGTGATGGTAATATGGAAGAAGGATCATTAAGATGTGACGCAAATATTTCTGTTAGATTAAAAGGAGACAAACTTGGTACTAAAGTTGAAGTAAAAAATATGAATTCAACAAGAAATCTAAAGAAAGCTATTGAATATGAAATTAATAGACAAATAAAAACAATAGAAAATGGAGGTAAAATAAAACATGAAACAAGAAGCTTTAATGCATCAAATAATACAACAATTACAATGCGTCATAAAGAAAATGCTAATGACTATAGATATTTTCCTGAACCAGATCTTCCACCAATAATTTTAAATGATGAATACATTGATTATGTAAAATCAAAAATACCACCATTACCTAATTATTTATTTGAAAAGTTTACAAAAGATTTTGGTTTATCAGATTATGATGCTAGATTAATGACCGATGAAAAAGAAATAGCACTATATTTTAACGAACTATGTGATATTACAAATAATTATAAATCAGCGGCTAATTTGATAAACGGAGTAATTAAATCATACCTAAATGAAAATGCTATAGCGATAAACGACTTAACTATATCCAAAGAACAAATCTCAAGCATTATTAATCTATTGGATGAAGGAAAAATAAGTAGTACAATAGCGAAAACAAAAATTTTTCCATTAATGACAAAAAGTAATAAATTGGCATATGAAATAGCACAGGAAAATAATTGGATTCAAGAAAGTGACGACGATAAAATTAATGAATATATAAAATTAGTAATTAATAAATACCCAGAAAAAGTAATTGAATATAAAAATGGGAAAAAGGGCCTTATTGGATTATTTATGGGAGAGATAATGAAAGTATCAAAAGGAACAGTTGACCCAAAAAAAGCAAACAAAAAATTGTTAAATGAATTAAATAAAGAAATTGGATAAGGAAAAAATATATTTTGCATCAGACTTTCATTTAGGTAGCCCAAATTTTAAAGAAAGTAGAATACGAGAGAACCTTATAATTAACTGGTTAAATGACATTAAAAAAGATGCTAAAGCTATTTACCTTTTGGGTGATATTTTTGACTTTTGGTTTGAATACAAAAAAGTAGTTCCCAAAGGTTATATTAGATTTTTATCAAAGCTAGCTGAAATAGTAGAATCTGGAACTGAAGTACATTTTTTTGTAGGAAATCATGATTTGTGGGCAAAAGATTATTTAGAGGTTGAGTTAGGCTTAAATATCCACCATCATCAAAAAATTATTAAAGAGCAAAATAAAAAATTATTAATAGCTCATGGAGATGGTTTGGGAAAGGCAGATTATACATACAAGTTAATAAAAAAAATTTTTAAGTCTAGAATTTGTCAATGGATTTTTTCTCAATTACATCCAAACCTTGCTTTTACTGTAGCACAAAATTGGAGCAAAAAAAGCAGAAAAAAAATAAGCAAACCATTTCTTTCAAAAGAAAAAGAAGTCTTATTTAATTATTGTAAAAATTTACAAAAGAAAAACCCTGTTGATTACTATGTAATGGGTCATAGACATTTGCCGTTAGAAATTAAAATAAATGAACAGGCAAAATATATTAATTTGGGAGAATGGATAAACTATAACACTTATGCTGTTTTAGAAAATGGAATCATAAAACTAAATACATACAAAAAAAACCACCATTAGTTTGGTGGTTTTTTTTTAAACATAATCTTATACTCTTATTCAATAATTAATTTTTTAGTTGATATAACATCATTTTTTGTTTCAACATTAATGAAATAAACTCCTTTACCTAAATCACCTAAATTAATTTTTATTTCTTGATAACTACTTACTATATTACCTTTAAAAAGCTTTCTAACTTCAGCGCCTAAAACATTCAGAAGTGTTATTTCAATATTTCTATCAGCTAAATTTTCAATAGATAAAGTAGTAGTATTATTTGCAGGATTTGGGTAAGCTATAACTCTTGCATTTGACAAGTCATTGATATTTAAATTACTGAGCTCTCCAATTTGAATATTATCTAAATAAAAGTTATTTGAACTTCCATTAACTACATATTCAAATTTAAATCTTATGTTATTTGATTTAAGAGCATTTGCACCTACTCTGTCATACATTATTGTATCATTCCATTCTGAGACTAATGGTTTGAAGCTTTCTACATAAAGACCTGCATTTGATGCTTCAACAGCATCCAAAGATCCTAAATTTTTCCATGACTTTCCACAATCATCAGAGTAAGTAACTAAAAGTTCATTTGATGGAAAAGTATTTATTGCCGCTCCTGCCCAAGAGAATTTTATAACAGGCTGAGTGAATGCACTTAGATTATAGGCTTTGGAAATTATTTCAGTTGAAACTCCAACTTGCATTAACTCTCCATCTACTTTAATTGAAGAAGAACCTTCCGCTGCAGTACCAGAAACCAGTTGCCATGAGGTACTATTGTTAGAATTAAAACTCCATGGGCTTTGTATGTTTGTTGAAGCACTTAATACCCAATCAGCATTTAAATCCGAGACATCTTCAAAACTATAACTATATGATGACGAATTAGATGAAGCTACTGATGGGAAAACTTTTAAATAATTTGATTCTTTAAATGTTGAAGTACATGAATTTGAGAAATATGCTACATAAGTCTTCTTAGCTAGATTACCTCTATAAAACATTGTGTCAGCATAATAACCATTGAATCTAGTATAATAATGCTTTCCATAATAAGTTCTGACAGTATCAACCCAACCAACAAAATTATCTATCTGCCAAGTACTATCTGCATCATTAAACATTAGTGAATCAACAGCACTTAATGAAGCGTTGTCAGTATTTACTGAAATTGTAATTGTGGTATCCATATTATATTGAGCATAGTATATTCTAACAGAATCAGAATTATTTAAAATACCGTCAATAACCCATACACTGTCTGCTCCGTTAATTAGATTTGAATCTGAAGCAGTCAAATATGTACTATCAATGTATGTTAAGATGTCGTGTACTGTCGTGTCATAATAAAAATTATAGTCAACAATAGAATCTAAATAATCCACAATAAATTGGGTCGAATATATTTCTGATGAATCAGCATTGTGTTCTGGGCTTTCCAATAATAGTAAATCCTGTGTACTAAGAGTGTTGCTACCATCAATATGAATGTAAGTACTATCCCCATCATCAATAAATAAAACAGAATCGGGTGCTGGCAAACTATTACCACTTCCATCTATGTAAATTATTACTTGATCTTCGACCTTTGAAGTATTAAAGGTATCAATAGTAAAAGCCCCTACCAAACTATCTGTTGTAAATTGATTGTTTTTCCAGTATGAATCTAGACTATAGCCATCTTGGTCAATAAACACATTAATATTACTAGCTCCCATATCTTGTAGCTCCTGTTCACTACCTTGAACAATTAAAATATCTATTATAGAATCGTAAGATGTTGCATTTGTAAGGTCTAAGTCAGACAAGTTAGATGCACGACTTTCAGTAACTTCATCATATTCAACAGTTAATGTAATATCATATCCCTGTGGGTTTGTAGAATTATATGTATGTGTTATAAAATTATTTCCAGAATTATCAGTGTTTCCATCTCCAAAATCCCAAATGAATGAACTTACATTACCTATACCGAACATATTTTTATTACCCTCTAAGATAATAGTTTCGCCTTCACAAATAGCAGGATCACCACTTCGTATCTTAAATGAAGCTTGCTGAGTACAAGTTGGCACCTGATAACCATCACTAGTTCCAGTAGAATCAAGATTCTCTTCAGACCACATATATTCTCTAAATCCAATTCCAGTCAAACCAGTTTGTTCATCAAGTTCTCCATTTAATGTAACATTCATAGCCTCAACTTGACCTTTGGTAAACATTGTAACTGCTGCATCAGATGAATAGTCCATATAATTTACGAACATTTCACCTGCAGGGTTCAAAGAATCAGCGACACAACCCCATGGGCCTGTTATTGGCGGCGGTGGAGCTAATCCGACATGATATGGGAAATTATTTAAAGAAATACCATAATTTGGACCTCTTGCTGTTGGAGTATCCTTAATTCCATCGTCACCACAGTCGGTGTCACCCCAAGTATGTCTTAATCCTAACCAATGGCCTACTTCATGAGTTAATGTGCCACCACTAACCATTTGACTAGCTAATAATACCACTCCATCTGTAGACATAGAACCACTGTATGGGAACTGAGCATATCCTAACAAAATGTTACCATCTCCTTGTGGAGCAAACTGTTTTACAGTCCAAATATTAAAATATTGATACGAATTCCAATAACTTAACGCCTTTACAGCATCTCTTGGTTCTGGCTGATTAGTCAAAGAAGACCTTACACGATTTATACCAGTTGTAGGTAAACCATCAGGATCTTTTTTTGCTAATCTAAACTCAACTTTGGCTTCACCTCTAACCTTAGCAAAAACATCAGGTGTTTGACTCAAAAAATTAGCGCCTTGTCCGTTAATGTTTGCATTTAGTATGTCAAGTGCATTTTGAATAGATGCATCAGAAATATTTTCACTTCCAAGATCATGAATAACATGTACAACAACCGGAATGATCCTTACACCATTTTCTGTTTTAACTTTATTCATTTTTGAAATTGCATTCTCAAAATTCTTTTTTATTTCTGCATTTTTTTCAGCAAGTCCATTGTAAAAATCAGGATACTTTTGCATTTGATCAGACAATGAATGTACATAAGAAGCACATTTTTGAGCTACAGAAAAATTAAAAGTTAGACACGTTATTAAAATTAATGAAAGGATTTTATTTTTCATATGTTTTTATTTTATAATCTACAAATATAAAATTTATAGCTTAAACGAATCAAAGTTAAACCAAAAAAATTGTTTTTGTTAATGAATATGCTTTTCAGCTCTGTAGGATGACCTCACCAAGGGACTGCTTTCAACATGCTTAAAGCCAAGAGAAAGCCCAATGTTTTTATACTCTAAAAATTGATCAGGCGTGATAAAATCAACTACAGGAAGATGTTTTTTTGATGGCTGTAAATATTGACCTATAGTCATAATTGAAACACCAACGTTTCTTAAATCGTGCATTGCCTCTATAACCTCATCTTTGGTCTCGCCTAGTCCTAACATCAAACCAGATTTTGTTTTTATTCCACCTTCATGCAAAAAACGTAATGTATCCAAACTTCTATCGTATTTAGCTTGAATTCTAACTTTTTTGGTTAACCTCCTAACTGTTTCAATATTGTGAGAAACAACTTCAGGTGCAACATCAATTATGGGCTGAATATCTTTTAACCTTCCCTTAAAATCAGGAATTAGTGTCTCCATAGTAATTTTTGGATTCTTTTTTCTTACTTCATTAATTGTTTCTACCCAAATACTCGCTCCCCCATCTCTTAAATCATCTCGATCAACGGAGGTAATAACTGCATGTTTAACTTGCATTAAATATATTGATCGAGCAACTTTTTTAGGCTCGAGCAAATCAACAGCAAGAGGACGACCTGTCTTGACATTACAAAAACCACAAGATCTAGTACAAATATTACCTAAAATCATAAACGTTGCAGTACCTTCTCCCCAACATTCACCCATGTTAGGGCAATTACCACTTTCACATATGGTGTGTAAGCTGTGTGATTTGGTTAAACTTCTTACTTTCTTAAACGCCTCACCAGTTGGTAATTTGACCTTCAACCATTTAGGTTTTTTATTCTTTGTAGAAGAATCTTTTTTTAACAAAGAATTGGTACTGTCAGTTGTATTTATTTTTAGATTGGGTAAATCTATTTTAACCCATTTTGTATCTTTTTTTTCAGTAATTAATTCCAATGTAAATTATGATTTAAAGTTATTACTTTTTGCCTGACCAACCCCTTCACAGGGTTCATGATATACTCCACAAGATGATAACAAGAACATTAAAACTAAAATAGAGACAGAAATAAGAAATAAATTTTTCATATTTTTTTTTTGCAAAAATACAACATTTAATTGTTGATTTATAATTTTATTAAGTAGTTTGTATTTTTGTTTTTAACAATGGAAATAAAATTAAATAACGATTGGGATAATATTTTAAATGAATTATTAAATAAAACAGAAACGAAACAATTATTTAATTTCATAAAAAAAGAACGTAAAGAAAAAAATATTTTTCCTAAAGAAAGTGAAGTATTTAAAGCATTTGAGCTATGTTCATTTAAAAACACTAAAATTATAATAATTGGGCAAGACCCGTATCACAAAATAAATCAAGCAAATGGTTTAGCATTTTCAGTTCCAAAAAAACAAAAGTTACCACCCTCATTAAAGAATATATTTAAGGAATTAGATAACGATATGCATATTAAAATATCAAATAATGGAAATCTAAGTAATTGGGCAAAGCAAGGTGTATTATTGCTTAATTGTATAATGACAGTACAAGAAAATGAGCCTGGATCACATAGTAAATCGGGCTGGGAGGACTTTACAGATACAGTAATAAAAATTTTATCAAATAAAAAAAAACATATAATTTTTCTACTTTGGGGAGAATACGCTAAAAAAAAACAAAAATTAATTAATAAACAAAAGCATAATGTTTTAGTATCAGCCCACCCTTCCCCTCTTTCTGCTTATCGAGGTTTTTTTGGTTGCAAACATTTTTCAAAAGCTAACGAAATACTACGAAAAAAAAATAGAAAAACAATTAACTGGAAAATTTAATGTTCGATAACTTTAATAAACTTTTAAATTACTTGCTAGATAGAAAAGAAGTTATTATTTTGTAAAAAATTAAAATCTATGGAATTTATCATTTTAGCTCTATTAATAATATTAATTGGAATTATTATTTTTAATTTAAAATCAATTAAAAACAGTCAAAATGATTCTGAAAAAGAAATAATTGAAAATTTACAAAATGATGTTATTAAAAGAGAAGAAAACATAAAAAATCTAAATGATGACATTAAAATACTAGAGGCGAAAATGATATCTTTTGAACAAATTAAAACTGAAAAAACACAAGTTCAGGAAAGATTAAAAATTGTTGAACAAGAAAGAAATAATTTAAAAAACGAAGTTAACAAGCTATTAAACAATGAAGAGAGTAGAAACGAAACTTTGAGAAAATCTATTGAATCAACTAATACGTTACAACAAAATCTTCAAACAGAAATTGCTCGAGTTAATGATGAAAGGGTAGAAAAAGAAAGAGAGCAACAAGAAAAAATGAAAAAAAATTGGGGAGAGCATGAAAAAGATGTACAAAGATACATACAACTGATATGTAACAACAACATAATCAAATATATTGGTCAGGAAGATTTTCCTTATCCAAGAAATAAGCCTGATAATTGCATTGAAATTATGGACCAATTAATAGTTTTTGATGCTAAAAGCCCAGCAAATGACGATTTAAGTAATTTTCCGAAATATATAAAAGAGCAAACTGAAAATCTAAAAAAATATGCAAAGCATGAAAATGTTAAAAAAGAACTTTTTTTAGTTATTCCATCGAACACCTTATCAGTAATAAACCAATATACATATAATATTGGAGACTATAATGTAAATGTAATAACGAAAGACTCTCTTGAACCAATAATTCTAAGCTTAAAAAAAATTGAAGAATATGAGTTTGCTGACAAACTAAGTCCAGAAGAAAGAGATAACATATGTAGAATAATTGGAAAATTTGCGCATACAACAAAAAGAAGAATTCAAATCGATCAGTTTTTTGCTAATGAATTTTTAGATACTCTAAATAAAACAAGATCTTTACTTCCAAGAGAAATACTTGAAAGTGTGATTCAATTTGAAAATGCTGAAAAATTAAATCCTCCCATGGAAAAGAGAAAAAAAAGAATATTGACAAAAGATCTTAAAAATCAGTCAGATAAGTTAAAAAAAGAAATTGATTTGAGAGAAATACCAGAAATTGAAGCTAAAATTGAATTTAAAAACAATGAAAAATAAAGATATTGTTTTTGGTATAAAACCAATAATTGAAGTTATAAAAAGTGGAAAAACAATTGATAAATTGTTTATCCAAAAGAGCTTACATAATGATTCTTTTGCTGTATTATGGAAGCTGGTAAGATCCAATAGAATAAATTACAAACATGTTCCCCCAGAAAAAATTAATAGAATTACAAGAAAAAATCACCAGGGTGTTGTGGCATTTATTTCTCCAATTGATTTTTATAATATAGAAGATATTGTTCCTGTAATATTTGAATCAGGAAAAAATCCTCTTATTTTAATTTTAGATAGAATTACAGATGTAAGGAATTTTGGTGCAATCACAAGAACAGCTGAATGCGCTGGAGTTGATGCAATATTAGTTCCAGAAAATCAATCAGCCGCTATAAATGCAGATGCTATCAAAACATCTTCTGGTGCTTTGCATAAAATTAAAATTTGTAGAACATGGAATATTAAGTTAAGTATTCAGTTTCTAAAAGATAGTGGTATTCAAATTATAGGATGCTCTGAAAAAGCGAAAAGAAGTATCTATGATGTTAGCATGCAAAGTCCAACAGGAATTATTATTGGATCCGAAGAAAACGGAATTTCCCAAGAATACTTAAACATGTGTAATTACACAACAAAAATACCTATTTACGGAACAATTTCCTCATTAAATGCATCAGTGGCGACTGGAATAATTCTTTATGAATCATTAAGACAAAGAAGTTAACTAAGTATGGAATGGTTTAAAAATTGGTTTGATTCGCCGTATTACCATGTTCTATATAAAAAGAGAGATAGTCTTGAAGCAAAATTTTTTATTGACAATTTAATTAATTTTTTAAAAGTTCCAAATAACAGTAAAATTATTGACATTGCGTGTGGCAAAGGAAGACATTCAATTTATCTTGAACAAAAAAAAATGAATGTTACAGGAATTGATATATCTCAAAAAAACATTGAACATGCCAAAAAATATGAAAATGATAATTTGCATTTCTTTAAACACGATATGCGAAAGGAATTTAAAAAAGATACATTTGATTTTGCTTTAAACCTTTTTACCTCTTTTGGTTATTTTAAAACTATTGAAGAACATCAAGCTGCTATTAACGCTATGGCGCTAAATTTAAAAAAACAGGGGTATCTAATTATTGATTTTATGAACGTAAATAAAACTTTAAAAGATTTAGTGTACAGTGAAGAAAAAATAGTTGATGATATACATTTTAACATCACAAGAAAATTTAAGCAAAATTATATAGAAAAAGAAATTAGGTTTCAACATAAAAAAGAAGATTATATTTTCAAGGAGAAGGTAATGGCTTTTAGACTTTCAGACCTTTCTAATTTCATTGTTAATGCACAACTAAAAATAGTTAATATTTTTGGAGATTATAGTTTTATGGAATTTAACGAAGGAAGTTCTGAAAGAGTAATCTTAATTTGCAAAAAATAATCTAAATTTTTAATTTTTGGAATATGAATCAAAAATATGTAATAACTGGAGGCCCTGGAACAGGAAAGACATCAATAATAAGAGAACTTTCAAGCAGAAATTTTTTTTGTGTTAAAGAAAATGCAAGAGATATTGTATTTTCAAGAGATAGTAAAGTAGATAAGCTTAGCTCCTTTATTTATTACGAAAATAAAATTTCTGATTTAAGAACTAAAAGTTATGCTATTGCTCCAAACAACCAAATTTGTTTTTTTGATAGAAGTGTATTTGATTGTTTAGCGTATTTAAAGATAAAAAAGATTGAAGCATCAAGCCAAATAAAAAAAAATATTAACACATGTATCTTCAACAAGAAATTATTTTTCACGCCTTTTTGGACAGAAATATTTAAAAATGATAAAGTCAGAACTGAGAGTATTAGAGAAGCAAAAAAAATAGAAAAAACATTACTTGAAATTTATAAAAGTTTTGGATTTAAACCAATTATAATTCCAAAAGATAAAGTAAGTAAAAGAGTAGATTTTATAATTTCTTATTTAAATCTTAAAAAAAAATAATGTAATTTTGTAAATTATTAACTAACATAAATTATTATGGCTGTATTAGTAGGTAAAAAAGCGCCCTTATTTAAAACAAAGGCGGTAATAAATGGGGGTGAAATTGTAAATGATTTTTCACTAGAAAAAATTTTAGGAAAAAAAACAATTGTTCTGTTCTTTTATCCAAAAGACTTTACATTCGTTTGTCCTACTGAATTATTTGCATTTCAAGAAAAGATTGAAGAATTTAAATCTAGGAACGTTGAACTTATTGCATGCTCTACAGATAGTGAGCAGTCACATTGGGGATGGCTTCAGGTAGAAAAAGAAAAAGGTGGAATCAAAGGAATTACTTATCCAATTTTGGCAGATATTGACAAAACAATCAGCATGAACTATGATGTACTTTTTGGAGACTATGAAGTAGACGAAAATGAGTCACTCAGTGCTACTGGACCAATGATTGCATTCAGAGCTTTATTTATAATTGATAAAAATGGAGTCGTTCAACATCAACTTGTTAACCATCTTCCTCTAGGAAGAAACGTTGATGAGGCAATTAGGATGGTAGACGCTTTACATCATCATGAAGAAAATGGAGAAGTTTGTCCTGCTAATTGGAAACAAGGTGATGAAGCTATGAACGAAAATCATGAAAGTGTTGCAGATTACTTATCAAAAATCTAAAATTTTCTAAATTTTTTCAAATTACTAGCTAGCTTTAATTGAAAAAGTTACAAATTATCAGCTTAAAATATTAGTTCTTTTTTAAGAGTACAGTTGCATATGCTGAAACCCCTTCTTCTCTGCCAACAAAACTTAATTTTTCGGTTGTAGTTGCCTTAACTGAAATTAAATCTTCCTTTATATTAAGACATTTAGCAATTGTTGTACTCATATCTGATGTATAATCAGATATTTTTGGTTTTTCTAAACATATTGTTGAATCAATATTACATATAATGTAACCTTTGTTACAAACTAAACCATTCACTCTCGATAATAGAAGTTTACTATCAATACCCTTGTACTTGTTGTCATTATCAGGAAAATGTTTACCAATGTCGCCCATATTAGTAGCTCCCAATAAAGCATCGCAAATAGCATGAACTAAAACATCTGCATCAGAATGGCCAGTAGCTCCCTTAGTATGAGGAACTAATATGCCTCCAAGCCAAAATTGATGTCCAACCTCAAGTTTATGTACATCAAAACCAAATCCAATTCTTAATTCCATTAATTGATTGATGTTTTAGGATCCCCAAAATTCCATGTCATAGAAAAACGCATTGTATTTGCAAGAGGATTAGTTCCATTTATGGCTCTACTTGCATTAACTAAATAAGAAAAATCTAAAATAAACACATTATATTTCAATCCTGAACCGAAGGTGAAAAACTTTCTTCCACCTTTAGTATTATGTTCGAAAAAATACCCCGCTCTTATTGCAAATTGATCATTGTACCAATATTCACTTCCAACTGAATAATTTATTTCCCTCATTTCTTCTTTAAATCCGCCAGGAGCATCTCCAAATGATTGAAATATTCCTGAAACAACAGCAACATCTGGATCTTGACCTTCAACAATATCTCCATCTGAATTATATCTTGGAGGTGTTGGAACCAATAATTTATTAATATCCAGTGCTATCGATAGTTTATTGTAGTCATCAAGGTCTGACGAAACAGCAGAGCCAAATCTTAAATTAATTGGTATAAAATCTCTTGTCGAGGTTTCTGAATAAGCAATTTTACTACCTATATTAGAAATATTTAAGCCTAAAGAAAAATCCATATCTTTTTTTGCAATTGAAATTGGTTTAGTATAAAATCCTGATACATCTGCAGCAATTGCTTGTCCTGCTTTAGTTGCAATTGAGCCCGCATACTGACCTCCAGTTAAATTGGAATATATGTATCTACCTGAAATCGCTAAAGAAAATAGATCAGATAATTTTCTTGAGTAAGCAGAACCAATAGCGAATTCATTTGGTTTATATTGACCAACAACATCTCCTTCTGTATTAGTAAATGTAATATCTCCCAATGAAAAATATCTTAGCTCAACTCCAACAGCTTCATTTTTATTTAATTTTTTAAAACCACCAATATATGATAAGTTAATATCAGGTACCAACGCTCTAAGCCATGGAACATAAGATACAGACATACCTAAGTCTCCATCTGCAAATATTAATTTTGATGGATTCCAATGTAAAGAGTATGAATCAGCTGATGTTGCAACTCCAACATCTCCCATTGCTCCAGATCTAGAATCGGGTCCAATTAATAAAAAGGGAACAGCTGTTGTAATTGTATTTAAATCATTTTGACCTATACCATTTTCAATATTTTGAGCTTTTAAGTCGAATAAAATTAAACATGTAAATAATAATACGATATTTCTTTTCATAGTTAAAAATTTCTTGTTTTGCAAATATAATTGTTTTAATTAGGCTGTTAACGTAACTTAACGAGGTAAAAGTATTACTCTTGTTGATTTATTTACAAATTTAGTCTTATTTCCATCAGATATTGTTAAATTGGCAATATATGTTCCAGCATTAACTCTTGAACCAAAATTATTTGTCCCATCCCAAACAATTGGTCCTACTCTGTAACCCTCATTTATAAATGATGATAAATCAATACTTTTAATTAAAACTCCCGTTATTGAATAAATATTTAAAATATAATCCAATTCGCGATCGGATTGATTATGCTGAAAATAAAATTCAGTTGAAAAAGAAAATGGATTTGGATAATTAATAAAATCGGTCACAACTAAATTGTCATCTGAAACGACAGTAAAAGTAATTTCTGCCTCGGTAGAATTATTAAACACATCCCAAACTTTTACTTTAATTCGATGATCTCCTGATTCTAAGTTATAAAAAGGAAAAACTATAAAGCCGTTTTGGTAATCGTCTTTATTTGTTTGGTAAAAATCATTTAAAATGTAGGGGTTTGATGTCTCATCGTCAAGAATTGCAGTTATGTCATGTCCTATTCCATTACCAACAGTATTAATGCCACTGAAATCAAAAATACTTACAAATAGTTTTGGGTTTGAATTAGTGATACCACCATCAACAAAAAGAGTGTCGTTCATGTACAATGATATTTCAGGACCATCGTAATCATAATTAATATTGTTTGCCATTCCACCAATAATAAAATTATTTTCAACTCCGTTTGCGTCTAATGGATTTTGTCCATTTTCATTAAATGCATAATATGAAATTTTTCCATCTCCATAATTATAATCAATATCTTTCGGAACAATAAATGAAAATGAAAATTCACCATCTATAACGCTTGCTGCCCCTTTATATATAATATTATTTTGATCTCTGTAAGGCATTGGAGTACTACTTTCTTGTCCAAGAGTAGTTTTAATAATTTCTTTATCAAAAACTGTAGGATATATTATCCCATTAAAATCCGACATAACCACACCATCAGATTGAATTTGACCTTCAACTGTTACTTGACTTAATGCTTTTAGGGTATCATTTAACTGGGTTGTTAGAACATCAAATCTTGGATAGCTTAGTCGTAAAGCAGGATTACCCAAAAGAGTAAAATTTCTATTGTTTGTAGAAGTACCACTCAATCTTTTAGTTTCTTTAAAGATATCTCCTAATCGTAAACTCACCAAATCATTATTTTTATCAAAAACTGTCTTAATAAATTTTGTATTTAGATTATAGTTTGGCGCAGAATAAACTAAACGTGTAGTACTTAATAATGCAATTGCCCCTCCTGTTGGATTTAGTAATACTTGTTCTCCAGCAGACTGCTCTTCAGGGTTATCAAAATATGAAAACTTACAGGTGGCTGTCATAAAAAGGGGCAATTTATTACTATTGTTCCAACCTTGAATTTGATCTATTTCCAAAATGCGCTCTTGAGTCCATCCAAGAGGTCCTCCATGACCGGTATAGTTTACAAGCAAAACTCCTTTATCAATTTTAGAATTTATAGCATTTTGAGCTTGCTCAGACCTAGGACCTCCTGGAGTTGACTCTTGCAAATAATTATCAAGATAAATTTTTTGTATATTAACTTCACGGTGATTGTCTGCAACATAGTTAGCTAAGCTATCAGCTTGCCACATATGAGTATTACCATCATTTGCATCACCATCATCTGCTATAAAAACAACGTCATTTCTCCAGCTACCAAAAGAATTTACATCATAATATTGTTTAACCTTATCTACCAAAGTATTAGCTTCTTGTTTTGTTGAAACAGGAAATCTACCAACACCTATATCGACCAAATCATTTAAGAAAAGTCCCTCATTATCGTCAAGTAATGCAAAATAGTCATCTGTCACATAGGATTTAGTTGGATCAGTTGAATTTAAAGATTGATATGTTGGTATATAATTAGTGTTATTTAAAATTCTATCCTTTGGATCAAATGATCCATCTCCAAAAAGTAATAAATATTTGAGCTTTGAATCTTCTTTATCATATTGTTTTTTTACAAAATCTCTAATTGCTGTCACATCTTGCATACCAGATGAAAATTCATTATAAATTTGTTTTGGAGTAACAACTACTGAAAGCATGTTATCTTTATCATGATGGAAATCTGCCAAGCTTTGAGCAGATTCTAAAAACTTTGGATGTGAAACAATAATAAATTCAATATCTGACGAGAGATTACGAATATTTTGGTTAACAATTATGTCTTTGAAAACAGGTGTCAAATAGAAAGATTTGTCAAATGCAATATACTCTTGTAGATTATTTAAAGAATCAATAAAAATTAATGTATCATCGTCCACTTGAGTCACTAACTTCTTTGCTTGAGTTGGATTAGTTATGTTCCATACTTCCATCCCCGCTCCATTCTCAATTTTGAAAGCTCCAATACCTTGACCAACAGATAAAGTATTTCTAAAATTAAATTGCGAAGCATTGGCTTTGAGTTTTCTTTGAGCATTTATCTCAATGTAATCAAGCCAGGCTTGTGCTCCATTATCTGATGACAAATATTGAAGATCTAAATCTAAATTTGAAGAGTTGGTATAAATTTGAATAGTACTACTAATTTCTTTAGCATATTCTCGAGCATATTGTGTTGAAACAATTGGCATGCTTACATTGTTAACTAATAAATTGTTAATATTTAAAAGAAAATTAGAAGGTTGAAATGATCTTGAAACGACCGCCAACTTTACATTAATAGGACTAGTCTGAATTACATCAGGAATATTAAAATTAAAATTTTTTGTTGTGTTTGAAGAAAAAACTTCTCCAAACCACTTACTTCCCGAATTTATTAAATTTACTTTTTCATCTTCGTGATTGATGTAAAAATTATATGATTTTATATCAATATTAGCATTAAAAACTTCAGAAGCAAGTGGTACTGTTTTTGGATTTGCTTCATTATTTATGTTTATAAAATAACTAACTTCATCAGCATACAAATGAACAATATTTTCAAATAAATTCGTGTTAGAATTAAATTTCCAGGTGTTAGACTCCATCCCATAGAATAAAATATAATCATCAATATCAAATATGGTGTTATTGTTTATATCAATTATTTCAATATTATTTTCATTTAAATCATTATATCTAAACTCTGAATTGAGATTTGGAAGCATACCTCCTCCATGTCCGTATAACTTAATTGAATTTATATTTAAACTGGACATATTAATTCCAAGTTCTGACAAAAAGGAATAATCGATTTTATAAATTCCATTTTCATTAGTTGTTATTTCATACCAATCACCGCTAGAAAGTACAGAGGAATTTTGGCTTCTAACACAGAGTGAAAAAATCAAGAAAAATATTGATAAATAAAATCTAATCTTCATAATCGCAAATTTAAATAACGTTTTAATAACGAACAAAAAATTAAACTAGTATATAATTTCTTTTTACTAAAAAGAAGATTTTAAATAATTTATGTATTTTTGTGAAACTCTTGATAAAAGAAAAATATTGTATGTACAGGTATATTTCAAAAGCTCTTACTTATTTTCTGGCAGTGTTATGCTTCTCTCTGGTTTTAAGTACTAAAAAAGCAAATGCACAGGATCCTGCTTTTAGTCAGTTTTATGCAAATCCATTATATTTAAATCCTGCCTTCGCTGGAGCAAATGATTGTCCAAGAGTTAATCTTAATTATCGGGACCAGTGGCCAGGTATTGGAAGAACATATGTTACAACTTCCGCATCTTGGGATCAAAATATTAATGCAATTGGAGGAGGGTTAGGTGTTTTAGTCATGCATGATCGCGCAGGAGCTGGAGCACTAAATACCTCTCAATTCTCTCTTTTATACTCATACAATCTTCAAGTAAATTATGAATGGGCAGTTAAAGCTGGATTTGAGGCATCATTTAGACAAATAAATGTTGATTGGACTAAACTTACATTTGGTGATCAAATTGATCCACAGTATGGTTTTATCTATCCAACTAGTGAAGATATCGCCAACTATACTCAATCTGTAAATTATCCAGATTTTTCAGCTGGTTTAATCGGGTACTCAAAAAACTTATATTTTGGATTTGCTGCTCACCACTTGACTCAGCCTAACCAAGGTTTTATTAGTGAAAGTCAATTACCGACTAAGCTAACTGTTCATGCAGGAGGAAATTTTCCAGTAAATAAATACAGAAGAGACGTAACCACAATATCACCAAATTTTTTATATCAAAAACAACAAGATTTCCAACAGTTTAATTACGGAATATACGTTAACAGAGGTCCGGTTGTTGGAGGTCTTTGGGCAAGAAATAGTCTGAAAAATTTTGATTCTTTTATACTTATGGTAGGGCTCATACAAGATGCATTTAAATTTGGTTACAGCTATGACATAACTGCTAGTAATTTAAAAAACAGTAACACTTTAGGAGCTCACGAATTAACGTTTACCTTGTTTTTGCCATGTAAAACAAGAACAAAATCATTTAGCACAATAAGTTGTCCTCAATTCTAGTTAATTATAATGAATAACATTTTAAACTACGTAAAATGAAAACAAATCAATTAATATTAATAATAACATCGCTTACCTTTATAACATCGTGTTCTAACAAATCATTTGATAAATCTTCTTCAACAGGCTGGGAATACAATAATTCCTACAATGGAGGATTTGAAACAAATCAAAGTTTTGTGGAACAAAAAACTGGTCCTGGTTTAGTATTCATTGAAGGGGGATCATTCGTAATGGGACGAGTTGAACAAGATGTAATGCATGAGTGGGATAATATTCCTAGAAAACAAAGTGTAGCTTCTTTTTATATGGACGAAACAGAAGTCACAAATCTTGACTACTTAGAATATTTATTTTGGCTTAAAAGAGTTTATGGAGAATCATATCCTGAAGTTTACAAAAATGCTCTTCCAGACACTCTAGTGTGGAGAGATAAACTTGGATACAATGAGCCGTACGTAAAAAACTATTTAAGACATCCTGCATACAAGAACTATCCAGTTGTTGGAGTAAGCTGGCAGCAAGCCACTGATTATTGTGCTTGGAGAACCGATAGAGTAAATGAGCGAATTTTAATAGAAGCGTGCATAATCAAAGAAGACATGGACCAATTCGATGATGGTGTATTTACAACTGAAGCATACCTTAGAGGTTATTACGAGGGTACAGTAATCAAAGGCAAGAAAAATTTGACAAACAAAAACTATGGCAGCGGTGAAGACACCAGAATTGTAAAATTAGAAGACGGATTACTTTTACCAAGCTACAGATTGCCAACTGAAGCAGAATGGGAATATGCTGCTCTTGGTTATGTTGGTAATACAACTGATGAAAATCTAAGTGACAGAAAAATTTACCCATGGAGTGGCTCATCTTTACGTAACAGTAGTAAAAATAACCAGGGTAAAATTATGGCTAACTTCAAAAGAGGAAGAGGAGACAATATGGGTATTGCAGGAAATCTTAACGATCAAGCAGACATAACTGCGGCAGTTAGATCTTATTTACCTAATGATTACGGAATATATGATATGGCTGGCAATGTTTCGGAATGGGTAATGGATGTATATAGACCAGTAATTGAACAAACAGCAACAGCAGATCATAGAAGCTTCAGAGGTAATGTTTACAAAACATACCAAAATTCTGAAAGTGACGGCTTGACGTATATGGACGGAGTAGTTGATTTCGATGAATTTGGAAACCCTATTATGGTTGATGTTGATGAAAAACAAAATACATACAGAAGAAATTACAAAAAAGCTGATAATATTAATTACCTAGATGGTGATATTGAATCTCAAATAGATATTAATTGGAATACTGAACTAGATGAAGTATCTGAAAAAGATAAAGATAACATCAGTATTGATAAATGGAATCAAGATGCTTCTAAGTATGCAAATGAAGTTAATGGAAATAGTAATGAAATGTATGCTTATGGTGAATCTTCTCTTGTAACTGATAGAACAAGAGTATATAAAGGAGGCTCATGGAAAGATCGTGCATATTGGCTAAGTCCTGGAACAAGAAGATTTCTTGATCAAGATCAATCAACTGATGCTATTGGATTTAGATGCGCAATGGACAGAATAGGTAGCCCTGTAAGTAACTTAAAAGAAAATCAAAGAAAAGAAGTGGACTATAATAAAAAATAAACACCAAAAAATATTTATATAAAAACCCCAAAATTTGGGGTTTTTTTATTAAGTCATGGATATAATTAAAATTTATAAATTATTTTTAAAAAATCACAGAGTATTTACTGATTCAAGAAAAATTAAAGGAAAAGGGATTTTTTTTGCACTAAAAGGTGAAAACTTTAACGGAAATAAATTTGTAGATAATGCCTTAAAAGCTGGAGCCACATATTGCATAGTTGACGAAAAAAAAATAGCAAATAAAAAAAATATCATATATGTTAATGATTCTCTTAAAACACTTCAAGATCTAGCGATTTACCATAGGAATCAACTATCTATACCTATAATTGGAATAACAGGATCAAATGGAAAAACCACTTCTAAAGAACTAATATCTCAAGTTTTAAAATCTGAAATTAATTGTTATTCGACAAAAGGTAATCTTAATAATCATATCGGAGTACCTTTGAGTATTCTTGAGATTAATTCTAAGCATAAAGTTGCAGTTATTGAAATGGGTGCAAACCACTTAAATGAAATAAATTTTTTATGTAATATATCAAAACCAACTCATGGTATTATTACAAACATTGGATCAGCACATTTACAAGGCTTCAAAAACATAGATGGTGTTATAAAAACAAAAAATGAATTATATGAATACATCAAGAGATCTGAAGGGTTATTATTTGTAAATAATGAAGATAAACTATTAAAAAAACTAAGTAATAATATTGAAAGAATAACTTATGGTTTAAATGGAAGATATAAAGGAAAACCACTAGTAAATGATGATTACATAGAGATTAAATATAAAAACCAAAATATTTTTAGTCGACTTATTGGAGATTTTCAATTTTACAATATCATGCTAGCAATATGTGTCGGTGAACACTTTATGATTAACTTAAACAATATCAAAAAAGCGATTAAAAATTATCTTCCGAAAAATAATCGATCTGAAATTATCAAAACAAAAAAAAATACAATAATTCTAGATGCATATAATGCTAATCCTTCTAGCATGAAAGCGATGATTATCTCATTCAGCAATAAAAAATACAAGAATAAGTTATGTATATTGGGTGATATGTTGGAATTAGGAAATTATTCACATGAAGAACATCTAAATATCATAAAGATTGTAAATAATCTTAATTTAAAAGTTATTTTTATAGGTAAAGAATTTTCAAGTGTAAATAGCGATGCTTTTGAAAATAGAGTGTGTTTTGAGGACTATCTAAAAAATAATCCAATAAAAAATCATACAATTCTGCTAAAAGGATCAAGAAGCATGAGTTTAGAAAAACTAACCAAATATCTATAAGGATTTGATTTTTTATATATTTGTGCTTAATTAATAAACAAATTATGAAAAAACTATCAATAACTTTATTTTCGATATTATTTACTGTCAATACCTTTGCTCAAAAAAATGAACATAGTGAAAGAAAAAATTCTATAACTATCGGCTCTGGATTACCTATTGTTCAAAAAACAATGTTACAATTTGAGCAGGAACTATCAACAAATTGGTCAATTGGAGAAAATATTTCATATCATTATGGTCTACTTGGGTCTACTCAAGTTTGGAGTGGACCAAAATTAGAGTTATTGGGAAGA
>Ga0160422_10000356_pt1 | contig 27312 bp, 22 predicted proteins | sample Fk160mmetaG_FD_108192 | JGI IMG/M metagenome (GOLD analysis project Ga0160422, IMG submission 108192) | Marine microbial communities from the Central Pacific Ocean - Fk160115 60m metaG | ecosystem: Environmental > Aquatic > Marine > Oceanic > Photic zone | place: The Central Pacific Ocean...
ATACGGCCGTCATCATTGAGGTCAAACTGCTGAAGGATTTCAGGCAACCCACCATCGCCGAAGCGGCGCTCACGCTCTTCTTCTTCTTCATTGTCTCCTGGCTCTGGCTCCGGCTCCGGCTCCGGCTCCGGCTCCGGCTCTGGCTCCGGCTCCGGCTCCGGCTCTGGCTCCGCGAAGCCTTCCATGGCGATCAGGGAAAGAGCAGGGTTATCAACCGGGACGGTCCCCGGCTGGAGGGTGAAGGTTTCGAAGTCGCCCAGCAGGACGTCCCCGTTCTCACTGTTCACGTAAATTGTGGAGACAGTGGGCTCGGAACTGGGAAAATCGCTGAGCCTTACTACTGCGGCTGCGCTCGAGCTCTCCAAGTCTCCGGAGTTTGCCAGGACGAGGTAGATAGGATTCCCGGAAAACTCATTAGGAAGATTGAGTGGAACGTCTCCCTGACTTGAGACGCTAAAGGTTCCAGCGAAGGGGGCAGCCGTGATCGGGCCTGAAGCGCCATCAAACAGAGTAAATAGCGATGCGAGTTCTGCGCCTGAGGAAAGAGTGGCAAGGGCGCTTTCGTCGGAAATATTTCCGATGGCTGCAAATCCTCCATCCACTGCAATACCCTCATTATCGACCACCGAATTTGTGGCGATTGGACCTTCGGTGTTTGTAACGGTGAGGCTCGCGCCGTAGGCGGAAGCGGACACCATCACGAGGAAGGGGAGGTATTTGATGTTCATGTTGTTTAAGGGGTTTGGATACGAGAGCGAGTTCTTTCGCCTAAGGGAAAGACGGAATTAAGGGTATCGCAGTTACTGTCAGATGGAGACTTTTTTTTACCTGGCAGAGCCATGGACATGGAGAGGTCATTCCTGAAAAAATGACAGGAATCGGAGCGATGAGGGACTTACAGAGCACAATGAGAACGGGAGTGCTCCAAGGTAGCCCCATGTCAAATAGGGCCGCCGGGGCTGTAGACGCAGCGTTTGGCCGCCCTTTGCCGGTTTTAAGGGACCTTTCGGGGAAAAGTGGGTCAATCTCCACTGGTTTGGACCACCCGGTAATAACGACTACCCGTCTGGAGTAGGGTTGCGTCAGTGAATACGAGAGACTCGGTCTCTGGAGGAGAAGGGAAATCAGAGTCGGGCAGGTCGTTCCGCCACGTGACGAGGTCATCTGAATACTGTACCTCGTAATCGTAGCCCGCGGTTGGCTGCCATGAAATCTGAATATCCCCACTGGGAGTTTTCATAACGGAAGCAATTTCCACGGGAGGGACAATGTCCTCCACGGTTTCGACCCGGAGGTCCGAGACGAGAATAAAGTTATCGCCGTAACTGCTGGTTCCTCCTTGGGCTACCTGCCACTCGATCGCAATAAAGCCGAGAGTAAGGGAGCGATTGGTGCCATTAAACTCAGCTTCGGAAAAAAGCGGGATGCCATCAATCTCAGCGCTCCAGCGATTGGAGGCGAAGTCTATCATGCCGGTTAATTCCTGAAGCTCTCCCTGGACGAAATCGAGACCGGTATCGGCTTCCTCATAGCCCTGCGACTGCGGACTTCCGTTGCGATACCAGAAGCCGTAGTCGGTGTCGGTATTGGAGATGCGGATGGATGCAAGCGGCGCGCCGTTATTGTTGTAGAAGCTGACAAAGAAATCGTCCCGCCGGTAGTTCGTGAACTCGGTGGAATCCTCGATGCCGAAAAGAAGGGCGAAAGCCACAACGGCGGAACTGCCAGTGCCAGGGTCATAATTAATGGTTTTGGCAACGGAAGTCAGGGACCGGTTAGGCCTGTTGAAGCCGAGAGTAGCCGTATTGCCGAGGGCTCCTCCGAGAAGGTCCGGAATAATCGCCTGGGCTCCACTAGTGCGATCGCTCGCCCGCCATCCTTCAAAGTCGTGCCAGGCATTATCGCCGGTAGGAAACTCATCAAAATCCGTGAAGTAGATCAGCTCTGCGGCTGCCACCCCGGGGGAAAGTGCGAGGATCAGAGTAAAGAAGTGGGATGCGGTGGCTTTCGGCATAAGGAGAGAAAACTATTCTTAGTGACATAAAAAAGAGGCAACCTGCTATCCAGGTTGCCTCCTCGAATGGGGTGTAAAGAAACAGGAGAAATCTAACTTCTTTCCACCGGAAGTTCTTGGTGGTCCTGGTCCTTATTCTTCAGTTCCCCCTCCGGGGCTTTCTGGAAGTTCAGGCTGCTCGGGGCGTTCTGGGAGTTCCGGGCGTTCCGGGAGCTCAGGCCGCTCTGGGCGTTCCGGAGGCGAGGGGCGTTCCGGGAGTTCAGGGCGCTCAGGGCGCTCAGGGCGTTCCGGGAGTTCAGGGCGTTCCGGAGGCGAGGGGCGTTCTTCCTCCTCGTCATTCCCTCCGGGGCGCGGGGGCCTCGGGGACTGAGGATTGCGTCCTCTGGGCTTCCGGTGGTGACGGAGGCGAGCGGTGAATTCGTCAAGGCTGATACACTCGTCATCGTCCGAGTCCAAGCGACCAAAAATCGCAGCGACACGTTCTGGATTTCTTCCTTCAAGGGGAGGAAGCGCTGCAAACTCATCTGCGTCGAGACATCCATCTTCACCAGCGATTTCGGCAAACTTTTCCTCTCTGTTAGCCTGCAGGGCTGCTCTCCGAGCGTCCCGGGCACCTTCCCGCTCCTCATCGGAGAGCTCGCCGTCTCCATCGGTGTCAAATTCTGCGATATGAGTGGCACGGCGCTCCGCACGGGCGGCCCTGCGCGCCTCCTTGGCAGCCTGGCGCTCTTCTTCGTCAATGATTCCATCTTCGTTGAGATCGAACTGCGCGAGCATTTCTGGCAATTCGCCGTCACCGAAGGTGCGGTCTCGGTCGGCATTGGCAAGGCTGAGGCCGAGGGCAAGACTGGCAAGAGCGAGGTAGTTTAGTTTCATGGCTATGGGTGGAGAGTTGCCCCTGCTGATGTGTTTGACGGCAATCGCAGAGTAGCGGTTACACCTGAAATTGGGTTATTCGTCAAGGAGGTCAAAGAGATTTATGCCCTGCTGGGGCTGGGCTTCGGATTGAGAGGGCTCGGCCGGTCCGGGAGAGGAGGGAGCTTGCCCTGCGGCAACAGGGCCCGGGTCGCTGCTCACCGAGGCATCAAAATCTTCCTCCAATTGAGCAACAATCTCTTCCCACCAAGCTTGGTCATCGAGTTTCTGCTGAATGAAATCGTCCTGTTGCTCGGGGTCGAGGGAGTCATGGATCACCTCGTCCGGGGTTTTGTCGGCTCCGGCGGTGTCGTCTGGAGGAGAGTCAATTTGAGCAGGGTAATTGATAATCATGGCAGGATGGTAGCCATTGGTCGAGCGGAGGAGCTGGGGGAACACCTTCTGGCGCTGTGAGGGCGTGAGATCCAGCCGGTCTGTCATCCGGTCCAGCCGTGACAAAGCATTCTTTCTTACCCAGGGAAGACGCTCGGCCACTTCCTGGCGTTGAGCGGTAGTCATCTGCTGGGTTGTTGGGCTGTCATCAATCGTCAACTCGAGTTCCTCAACTTCAGGAACCCGCTGTCGGGGTCCGCGGATGGGGTTGGAACGACTGGCCGACGAGGTCGCTGTCGTTCCCGAAGGGAGAGATCCGGGAGCACGTTTAACGTAGTTCACGTTGCCCCTTGGCGAGTCGGTCTCCTCGCCCTCATCAGGATTGCTCCTGAAGGTAATCGTAAGAGCGAGGCAGGCTGCCACGAGAAGCAGGGCCACACCGAATATCAGGTTACTGAGCTTCATTGGAAAGAAGGGAGGTAAGGATTGCCCAAATCGAACCTGAATGTCGAGAACAGGTTGCGTTAAGGTTTTGTAAAACAGGGAGCGTCTTCAGCCCCCATGTGGGAGAGTTTCTGCCCCTCCAGCTCTTGTGGGGATTTAGCCAGAAGGGCAGAAAAACTCCTCAGATAAGACCGACGATTGATCCGTGGCGTCAGTTACATGTGAACCTGAGGACGAGTAGAAATCCTTTTCGGGTCTCCCTCAATCGGGGGAGGCTCCGGGAAGCTTGCCTCGCTGCTCTGGCGTCAGGTGCTTTTTGAGGCTCTCATTGAGGTCCTGAAATTCCTCTCGGGCGGTTTGCCTGGCAGCCTTGATACGCTGAGAGGTTTTCGAGATCTCAAGACGGATGGTCTGCATCTGTTCCGGGGTCAGGTCGTCGATGGCGTTACTGATCGTCTGTAAGGTGGATTTCTCCCAGGTCGCCCAGTCGAAATTGCTCTCCTTATTCGTATTGTGGGACATCCCGGTTTTTGGCGATGCTTGGCGGCCTTTACGCTCGCCGAAAAGAAATCCAATCCCGTATCCACTCAGGAAAATCGCCAGCAGGGCAAAAGCAATACTGAGATAGTGTTTAAAGGTTGGCTTCATCTAGTCAGAGACGGGTGGTTTGGGAAGAGTCAAGGGAGCTGGGGATGGAGCCGCTGGGGGCATGGATTTCAAGGTGAGGAAAAGTATCAGGTAGAGGAGGAGTGCCAGAAGGGCTGCTAACAGTGACCAGCGGCGCCAGAGCACGGTTCTCGCAAATTTCCAGAGTCCCTTCCTCAGAGTAATAACGCGGGAGACGAAGGTCGAGGGCGCAGCCTCATGCTTTTCCTCCCCGGTTGTGGCCCCCGCATCCTTGGCGGCGTTCACGAGGCGGTTCCATTGATTTCCTTTGTTTGTCTCGGGCATGGCTCTTCTGGAGTGATTGGGATTCAACCGTGGTCGTCTACTGATTGGGTTTCGAGTTGCTGGATTTGCTCAGCCAGTTTGCGGCGTGCCCTCATCGCAGTGACCTTGATCTTGCTCAGGCCCCATCCGGTGAGCGTCGCTATCTCCCTAACAGAGCGCTCCTCGAGATCGAGAAGTCTGATAACGATCTGCTCCCTTGGCTTGAGGGTGGCGATGAGTTTTTCGAGAAGGCCGGAGAAAAGCTCCCGCTGGGTATCAGAGGTTTCGGCGGTGCTGGATTTTCGGCTGCTCTCGATAAGGGCTGCCTCAGGCTCGCTCAGGTCAGAATACGTTACGAGGGGGCGGACCCGCTGCTTGCGCAACCAGTCGTAGCATGTGGTCACCGCAATGCGAGATACCCAGTGGCTGAATGGTTGAGGCCCCCGATACTGTTCGATCCTCAGAAAGATTTTCAGGAATATCTCCTGTGACACATCGTCGTGGTCAGCCCATCTGCGGAGATGATTTCGGACGTTGGCCCGAACGGCAGGATAGAGAATCTCCACCAGTCTCCGGTTGGCAGATTCGTCACCCTCCTTGACGGCAGCGAGTAGTTCTTGTGAGATCGCAGGGGAATCCGTTTCCATGCAGCGGAGGGCCAAAGGGAAGAGGAGCGCCCAGAGGGCAGTTCCGCAAGTTGCAAATAAAGGGACGCTTCGTGGTTGGAGGGCTCGAGTAGAAAGGTTGAGAATTGCACTGGTGCAGAAGCTATAAATCTGGAATCTGGACGTGCGCTTCTGATGATCCGGGGCTTTTCCTTTCTTTTGCTCGGCTGTCTACTGGGGACTCCTCTCCGTGGGCAGCGCGCTGTTACCCCGGTGGAAAGGATCCAAGTCGCCGAGGGATTTTCCGTCGAGAGGCTTTATTCTGTCCCGCGGTCAAGGCAGGGATCATGGGTCGCGATGTGCATGGACGACAAGGGGAGGCTGATCACCAGTGATCAATATGGAAGCCTCTACCGGTTTGCCCCTCCACCCGCGGGTAAACTGCTCGACCCGGCCGCCATAGAGAGGATTGATCTTCCCATAGGGCACGCCCAAGGGTTGTGCTACGCGTTTGACAGCCTTTATGTGGTGGTAAATTCACGGCGGAGTGAGACGGGCTCGGGTGTATTCCGCCTTCTTGATACCGATGACGATGACAAGTTTGACAAAGTGGTTGTGGTTCGGAGGTTGGAATCGGTAGGGGGAGAGCACGGACCTCACGCCATCGTCCCGACACCCGATGGCAAAAGCCTCATGGTGCTGATGGGAAACCAGACGCGGCTTCCCCCGGACTTTACGCACTCACGTGTTCCTGAGCTGTGGGGCGAGGACCAGCTTCTGCCGCCGATGGAACATTTCATGAAGGGAGCGAGGGCTCCGGTCGGCCATGTTGCGCGGATGGATCCCGAAGGGCGTAGCTGGGAGGTTATTGCCACCGGATTCAGGAATCAATATGATGGTGCGTTTAACAGGGAGGGAGAGTTTTTCATCTATGATGCTGACATGGAGGGAGACCTGAATACTCCCTGGTATAGACCTACTAGAATCAATCATGTCATCAGTGGCGCAGATTTTGGCTGGCGGACGGGATCAGCCAAGTTTGCCGACCATTACCGGGACAGCTTTGGGGCGGTTGTGGATATCGGTCCTGGTTCGCCGACGGGGGTCTGCTTCGGCTATGGAGCCAGCTTTCCTCCGAGCTACAGAAATGCTCTTTTTATTTGTGACTGGTCCTACGGGAAGATGTATGCGGTCCACCTCGAGGAGAAAGGTTCTACCTATGGAGGGAGCTTTGAGGAGTTCGTCAGCGGCATACCTCTCCCGCTGACAGATGTCCTGATTCATCCAAAGGATGGGGCGATGTATTTTATCGTCGGCGGGAGGCGGGTCCAGTCAGGTCTCTATCGAATCACCTACCGTGGCGATTTGGGGGTGGAGGAAGAGGGCCAGGCGGACCCGGCGGGAACGCTACGGGGTCTGAGAGAGAAGCGCCTTGTCCTTGAATCTTTTCTCCTTGAGGACGCGAGGCGACTTTCCCGGGAGGAGCTCGCGGAACTCTGGAGCAATCTCGGCCGCAACGATGATCGCGCGATGCGGCATGCGGCGAGAGCTGTGCTGGAGAAACATCCGGTTGGACTCTGGAAGGGCCTTGTCCTTGAGGAGGAGAACTGCAACCGGGCCGGACTTGGATTGATTGCCCTGGCCCGCGCTGGAGCCCCGGCTTCCGCTGGTGAGGTGATGGAGAAAGTGATAGGATTTGATTACGAGGCCATTGAGGAGAAGCAGGATCGACTCAACCTTCTGCGGGCGCTGACCCTAGCCCTGACCCGGGGGGGGCCCCCAGCTCCGGAGGCCCGCCTCCGGGTTCTCGACTGGCTGGACAAGATTTATCCCGCGGCCTCGGTGAAGGAAAACCGGGACCTGACGGCCTTGCTCGCAAGGCTGGAAAGCCCTTCCTTTGTGGGGAAGGCCATGAAACTTCTCGAGAACTCCACGAGCCAGGAGGAGCAGATCACCTATGCGATGAACCTGCGTTTCATGAGGGAAGGCTGGAGTCCGCCCCTGCGCCTTCAGTATTTTCGCTGGCTTGCGAGGTCGGGCCGTTATCATGGGGGTCCTCGGTTCAGGGCCTACCTTTCCGACATCCGCAGGGATGCGATTGCTTCCATCCCGGTCAGCGAGCGAACCCCGGAGTTGAGCAAGCTGTTTCAGGAGCCCGCGGGGAAGGGCCCAGCCCAGTTCAGTAGTAAGCCCCGCCAGCCTGTCAGGGACTGGGAAATGGAAGATCTGCAGGGCCTTCTTGGAGCTGGACTGGAGGGAGGGCGGAGTTTCTCGAACGGGCGCAGGATGTTCGGGATCGGCAGTTGTCATGCCTGCCATCGGTTTGACGGCGAGGGTGGCGCCGTCGGGCCGGACCTGACCTCAGTCTATGGTAAGTTCAGCCCTTACGACCTGCTCGAGTCGATCCTGGAACCGGGGGCTGAAGTCAGCGATCAGTATGCCGCCAGCGCCTTCAATCTTCGGGGAGGAGAAAGGGTTGTGGGGCGGATCATGAACCTCAACAGGAGAAAGGATGGAACGGAGGGGGACGTTTATCGCATCACCACGGACATGATGAGGCCGAATGAAACCAAGGCGCTGCGGGCAGAAGACATCGTATCCATCGAGCCTTCCGGTATTTCAATGATGCCCCGTGGATTGGTGTCCACGATGGAAGACAGCGATATTCTGGACCTCCTTGCCTACCTGCTTTCCTCTGGAGATTCCGAGGACCCGATGTTCAAGAATTAATCCTCAGGTCCGGGGACATTGGGCTCGAGTCGCGCTCAGTTGGAGAGGGTTGGCTCGGCCTTGGTCTCGGCGGCGGCAGTCATGCTCCCACGGATAGGTCCGAATCGAAAATGGCCCTCGATCTCGTAGGCAAACAACTTGTCCTCCCATTCAGGTCCGGAGCCAATGTTGTGAACGACCCATTTTTCGCCGCTGCGTGCGCCGGGCCCCGGGACAACGATGCCAATATGACTGCCAGCCTGCTCTGCAGCACCATAGGGAAGGCTCCAGGTGACGACGTCTCCTATTTCGTAGTCGTCGAGGGAGTGGGACTTGTTGAGGACTTTCCCAAAACGAGAGAAATAGCGCTGGAGGTTGGGAACGCGGCGGTGGTCGATATTGCGATCAGGGCCCTTGCGCTCCCATAGTTGAGGGTAGAGTCGGAAGTGTGCAGACATGTCTTCATGGACCAGTTGCTGGAGGTCGACCCCAAGTGCCCGGTAGCTGCGCACGATGAGGTCGGTTGAGACTCCCTTGCCTTCAGGAAGATCTCCACCAGGGTAGGCAATATCATAATAGCCGGGATCATACTCGACTTCCTGCTCGGTTCGCTTGAGAGCCGCCGCAGCAAGATTTTTGGCGAACTCATTCGAACTCTGGAGCGTTTCGATCGCCTTGATTTTATTCACTACCGAGGCCTCTGCTCGCTGAGACTGAAGAAAGGGGATAATCGGACGAAGATAGAAGAAGCCAATCCCGATCACGAGCATGAGAAGGAACCATCCCCCGAAGAAACCACCACTTTTCTTCCTTCTCCGCGGTTGGTTGCGGGGCGATTTGCCGACATATTCAATTGGGCGCAAATTCAGCATCGATCCGGAGTCCGAAGAGGACCTGTACTCTACGAGCGAAAAAGAAAATGGGCGAGTCAAATTATTCACAAATATTAACTATTTAGTAAATCTAAAAAGATCAGATGAACACCACGGAATTGACCATTCACCATGCCCGCGGGTCGAGTGATCCCCCATTCACGAAGCTGAGCTTGGATTGGTTTGGCGAGCGAGTGAGGCCCTCCGCGGAGTTCAGCCTCTCATTCGAGGACGACCGGCTTGTGTTCCGCTCCCGTCGTCAAAAAGGGGCATTGTGCCAGCCGGGAGCAGAGGAGGGTCAGTTCTTCGAGGGCTTGTGGTTTCATGATGTGGCAGAACTCTTCGTCAGCGATCCGATCACAGGGCACTATCTGGAGGTGAATCTTTCCCCGAGGGGGGCTTACTGGGCGTGCATATTTGATGCTCCGCGTCGCCGAGTTGCCGAGGTAAGGAGTTGCGGGGCACAGGCCCGTGGGCTGTGCCGGGAGGGCCAATGGGAAGCGCGGGTCGATCTACCACTTGCGTGGATGAGATCGCATCTTCACTTCGGGTTGGAAACGAGATTCAACGTGACGTTTATTCTCGACTCCCCTTCACAGCGTTTTCTCAGCGTGGCGGATCTCGGGGGAGGAGATCCCGACTTCCACAGGCCAGCCGGGTTCTTGCAGTGGCGGGAAGAGGGCCCTTTAGCCAATGAAGAGGCCTACTCCATGACGTGATCCAGCAGAACGCTCTGGAGGGCGGAGTAGAACTGGCTGCGAATAAAGGCAGCTCTCTTTGGTGCCGGGAAGGATTCCACTTCAGCGACCTCCTGGCTGGGGCCGAACTTGTAGTGGCTCTCGAGGGCGATCCGCGCCTGATTGAGAGCCCCATACCAAATGGGCCCTTCCTCCTGTGAGATGAAGAGGTGACTGCTGCCCGAGTCCTCCGATCCATTCCTGGCTTCGTGAACCGTCTCCCGGACACAGGAGAGCTGTTCCTCAAAGAGTTCCGTTAATTCTGGGACCACCATCTCGTCCCATTCGGAAGCCTCGTCCATGAGAGCACTGAGACGGGAGGGGAGACTTTCCTTCTCCGTCTTCAGCGCGTCGGGAACGATCTGCTCCAGCACGAGCCAGTCAGTGGTGGCTCCTACTTCAATGCGAAGACCGCCTTCCAGGGTGGGGACGACCTTCATCATGAGCCAGCTTTCTCGAGACTTGCCTGCAACTGGAAACCATGCAGTTGCTGGACGTAAAGCTCGGCAGGTTCCCGGGCGCCGGTCCATACCAGGGCTTTGCCCGCGGTGTGAATGGTAAGCATGAGATCCTCAGCCTGCTCGCGAGGATAGGCGAATACCTTTTGAAGGACCTTGGTGACGTATTCCATGAGGTTCACAGGATCGTCGAAAACAAGAACATTCCATGAGCTTGCGACCTCCGTTGAGGATCTCGTCTCTTCTTCGGTAAGGGCGGAAGCTGAAAAATCTGGGGAGATATGATTCATGGCGGAGGCCTTGGTTATTGAGCCAGAGGGGCTGCGCATGTTGTGCCTTGCAGAACCGGTTCTTTGGGAGAGCTAGATTTCAGCCGTTTCCCGGACAGGAGGTTCGACCCACTTTCCGTGCTCGCTGATGAGGTCGATAAGGCGGCCTACCGCTTCGTCTTCGGGGATATTGAGTTTCACGGCTTCTCTCCCTACGTAGAGATTGATCTTTCCCGGAGCCCCTCCGACATACCCGAAATCAGCATCAGCCATTTCGCCGGGCCCATTGACGATACATCCCATCACTGCGATACGGACACCCTTGAGATGTCCGGTTGCCTCACGAATCTTCTGGGTGGTGGTCTGAAGGTTAAACAAGGTGCGGCCACAGCTGGGACAGGCGACGTAGTCGGTCTTGAATATTCGTGCTCCCGCGGCCTGGAGAATATTGTAACTGATACGAAGACTTTGCCCGGGGGCTTTCTCTCCCTGAATGAGAATAGCGTCGCCAATTCCATCACAAATAAGAGAGCCGATGTTACGTGATGCGGTGAGCAAAGTAGTCAGGAAATCCCGTGATGCTCCCTCATCTGGTTGCAGGGTGTCCTTGAGAAGAATGGGTTGAGCGCTAGTCATCCTCGAAGCGAGTAACCGGAAAGCGGGTACAACCTCCATGTTAATACCGTCCGGGACGGTTACGAGGGTTGGAACGTCGAGGGCGTTGGCTCGTTCAACCGCGGCATTACTTCTGGGGTCGACTTCCATTACCTTGCTTTCCTCCACGATGATCTCGGGCTTGAAATCGCCCATTTTTTCAATCTTGTGGGCGAGGGCATCCCATTTGGTCTGCGTCGTGAGCACCCTGAACTCCTTGTCTCCCCCAAGGTCCAGGCCATTGATTTCGAGCACATTACTGAGTCGTCGCCGGTATGAAAAAGGATCCCAGCAGGGCTTGGTGGTGGCCGCAATATCGTCAGGGAGGGAGGACGGGCCGGAGTCACGATCCTGATTTCGAACTATTGCCCGGGCGACGGGAACCTCGTGGACCGGGTCCTCGGTAAGGGAAACGCGGATGGTATCTCCAATCCCATCGTTCAGCAGGGACCCGATTCCGATCGCGGACTTGATGCGGCCATCCTCGCCGTCCCCCGCCTCGGTGACTCCGAGGTGGATGGGATAATTCCAGTCCGGGCCATGTTCCTCGAGGCGGGCAATGAGGAGACGGTAGGCTTCGATCATGACCTTCGGGTTGGAGGCCTTCATAGAGAAGACGAGATCGTGGTAGTCAAGGTCTCTGGCAATACGCACAAACTCGAGGGCGCTCTCCACCATCCCGGCGGGAGTGTCTCCGTAACGGTTCATGATGCGGTCGGAAAGCGACCCATGGTTCGTTCCGATACGCATGGCCCGTCCAAGGTCCTTGCATAGCTCCACAAGGGGAACGAACTTGAAGCGGATCCGTTCCAGTTCCTCCTCATACTCGGCATCTGAATACTCGCGCACTTCGAATTTTTTCTTGTCCGCGTAGTTGCCGGGATTGACCCGGACCTTGTCGACCCATTTTGCCGCTTCCAAGGCGGCATCGGGCTTGAAATGGATATCCGCCACAAGAGGAACGTCGCACCCTGTGGCTCTCACCCCGCGTCGGATATGCTCGAGATTAGCTGCATATCTTCTTGTCTGGGCTGTGACCCTGACAATTTCACATCCAGCCTCGGCGAGTTCAAGAACCTCGGCAACACAGGCCTCGGTGTCGAGGGTGTCGGACGTGATCATGGATTGGATGCGGATGGGATTTCCCGCTCCCACACCGACTCCTCCGACGACGACCTCGCGAGAATCTCTTCGCTGGTATCGGAAGAGGTCCGGGCAGTAAATGAGGTGGGAGGATTCAGTCATCCGGGCTGATTATATCGTGTATCAATAATGCTTACCAGCAAGGCCACACGGTGTTTCTCCTCTTTTTTTAAATATCACACACAAATCCCTGTCCTTGTCCCGCTGCCCAAGTGGTCTCAAACTCCTCCCATGAAGCGAATTTTTCCATTTTCGTCCCTGATGGTGGGTCTTGCCCTCCTTGTCAGCCCCCTGATGGCTCAGAACGAGCCTGCCCCAGCTCCGGTTGATAAGGCGGCGGCCCTTGAAAAGCCGGAAGAGGAGGCCACGGACTTCATCCGGATCGAGGAAAACGATCAGGTCGCACGTCTGCAGACCTCAATCACAAGATACGAAAAAGGAGGCGTCACGGTCGACCTGATCGGTGCGGTACATATTGCGGACAGGGGGTATTATGAGGCCCTGAACAAGTCCTTTGGGAAATATGATGTGCTCCTCTTCGAGATGGTCGGAGGAGAAAATATCAATCAGGAGGAGGCAGCCGATCCAGGGGAGAAGCGAGGCGGGGATCTCCAGACGAACCTCCTCAGGGGAATGGTGGAAGGAATGTCACGCTTTCTTAAGCTCTCCAGTCAGGTCCAGATGATTGATTACTCGGCCAAGAATTTCGTTCATGCTGACCTGACGGCCAAACAATTTGCAAAAAAGCAGGAGGCAAAGGGCGAATCCCTTCTCAGCTTTGCCCTCTCGGCGGCCCAGCAGGCTCAGAATGAAGGCGTGAAGCAACCGAACCCGGCGAAGCTTTTCGCGGCCTTGCTCTCGGGAGATTCGAATTCCCTGAAGCTCGAAATGATGAAAAACCTTGGTAATGGAGACGACCAGATCACAGCTCTTGCCGGGGACAACGTGATTATCGGGGATCGTAACGCCAAATGCATCAAGGTCCTTCGCAAGCAGGTGAAAAAGGGGAGCAAGGTGATCGGAATCTTTTACGGAGCTGCGCATAATCCGGACCTTGAGGCTCGCCTCCTGAAGATGGGCTACTCCAAGGGCGCACAGGAATGGCTGACCGCATGGGACGTGCCCAAAAACGGGAACGTTCCCGGTGCGGAAGAGGGAAAAGAAAAACAGGATTCCGCTCCCCGGACCGATTAGGAAATTAGTAATTTCCTGACCGTTCGGGCCTCGGAGCTGGTCCTCGCGAGGCGGGGGCAAATGAATTCCCCGTCAGGGGCCCGAAAATTGCCCCTTCAGGTAGCGAAAACCCGCGGTGACGATTGCACCGGTCCTGAAAAGGGGTCAGCCTCGGGCGCGTAAGAAAAGCATACCTATATGAGCACGAGTCCAGAAGCTGTCTCCCAAGATTCCATTCGGCTGCAGGGCGCTGTAGAGCGTGTGCGCGCGGAGCTCTCCAAAGTCATTATCGGACAGGATCAGGTTGTGAACGAGGTGATGATTGCGATTCTGACGCGGAGCCATGCTCTGCTCGTCGGGGTCCCTGGACTGGCCAAGACCCTCCTCATCTCCAGCCTCGCAGACGTTCTGGATCTGTCCTTCAAGCGGATTCAGTTTACCCCCGATCTGATGCCTTCTGATATCACCGGAACCGAGGTGATCTACTCAGATCCCGCCACCAACGAGAGAGAGTTCAAGTTTCTTCAAGGACCCATTTTCGCCAATATCATTCTGGCTGATGAAATCAATCGGACTCCGCCCAAGACGCAGGCCTCCATGCTCGAATCGATGCAGGAGCGCAAGGTGACCATCGGAGGCGACGACCACCCGCTGCCGGAGCCTTTCTTTGTGCTGGCCACCCAGAACCCGATCGAGCAGGAGGGAACCTATCCTCTTCCGGAGGCCCAATTGGACCGCTTCATGTTCATGATCAGGGTGGACTACCCTGATGAAGAGGAAGAGTTCAAGATACTCAAGGCTTACACGGGAGACCATGGGGAACGCCCGGAGCCGGTTCTGGGAGCGGAAGAGATTCTTGAAATGCAGCGGGCGGTCAGGAACATGCCTGTTGCCGATCATATCCTGCGCTATGCGGAAAAGCTGGTGAGGGTTACCCGTCCGGATTCTGAGGAGGCACTGGAGTTCTGCTCCAAGTGGCTGACCTGGGGGGCGGGGCCCCGAGCGGGCTTGAATCTCGTCCTGGCAGCCAAGGCGCATGCCCTGTTGAACGGGCAGCACCACGTCAGCTGCGAGGATGTTGCGACAGTTGCCCCCCCGATTTTCCGCCATCGCATCATCCCCAATTTCAGTGCCCAGAGCGAGGGCCTGACGGCGGATGATATCACATTGAAGATCCTCGAGTCCGTGCCACAGGATCGCAAACTGGACTAGGATTCATGGCATTTTGGCTGCGCCTTGGGATGGCCGGCCCAACACCTCGACAACCACTCTTTCACGTGGACGCGAAAACCCGAAAACTTCTCGATCCCCGGGCAATCGCACGGGCAGAAGCCCTCGGGATGAATGCGAGGTTCATCGTGGAAGGATACATGGCGGGCGAGCACAAGTCCCCTTACCGTGGCTTTGCCATAGAATTCGCGCAGCATAGGGAATACGCCCCTGGAGATGATGTACGGCACCTCGACTGGAAGGTGCAGGCCAAGACAGAGCGCTTTTATATCAAGCAGTATGAGCAGGAGACCAATTTTGTGGCGCATCTCCTGCTCGATGGCAGCGAAAGCATGAAATATGGCTCGGGGGAGATCAGCAAACTGGAGTATGGGAAGATGATGGCGGCCTGTCTGTCCTACATGGTCCTGCACCAGCGCGACGCGGTGGCACTGGGAATTTTTGACGAGGAGGTTCGGGAGTATCTTCCCCGCAGTGACAACAGGGACAACCTTTTCAGGATCATGGACCGGCTGGCAGGGTTTGATCCCGTTGGGGGAACCCGTGTTGCGCCAGTCCTTCATGGCATGGCGAGCCAGATCAGACGGAAGGGGATCGTGGTTGTGATCAGCGATTTTTTTGATGACGAAGATGAGCTTTTCAAGAGTATCCAGCACCTCCGTTTCAATGGGCATGAGGTGATTCTGATGCAGGTGCTCGACCCCGCCGAAATTGACTTTCCCTTCAAAGGAATGGTGCAGTTCGATGGGCTGGAAAATATCCCGGTGGTCCGGACTCGCCCCAGTCAGATCAAGAAAAGCTATCACCGTGAATTTGAGGCCTTCCGGGAGCGCTTGCGAAGCGCTTGCGAAAAGCATCAATGCCATTTTGTCAGTCTGCGGACTGATGAGCCCCTCGATGAGGTTCTCGCCAATTATCTCGCTTTCCGGAAGAGCTCTGCCTGCTGATCACAATGAACTTCCTGAACCAGGCTCTTCTATGGGGGATGGCGGCAATCTCCATCCCTGTTCTCATTCACCTTCTGAACCGAAGGCGCTATCGTCGAGTTCCCTGGGCGGCAATGCGCTTCCTGAAGATCAGCGTAGATCAGAACCAGCGCCGGATGAGGCTTGAGGACTGGATTCTTCTTCTTCTGCGGTGTGCGGTAGTCGCTCTCCTTGCCTCTCTGCTCGCGAGACCAGTCCTCGAGGGCGTTTCGGGGGTGCCAGGTTCCAAAGTCGCCGCTGCTATTATCGTTGATAACTCGGCCAGCATGGGATCCCAGGAGGGAGGAGTTACCCGCCTCGCTCTTGCGCGTGAGGCGGCCCACGAGATTCTTTCGGGCCTGCCGCAGGGCTCCCCGGTGGTAGTCGGGGATGTGTTCCGGGCTCATGAAGCCAGCGCTGATCATGAATTCGCAAGAGCACGCATCGACGCGATTACGCAGACCGAGCGCCATGCCGATCTTATTCTGGCGACTAAGGAGGCCATTGGGGCGTTGGACGGGCAGGCAGTGGTTGACAGGGAACTTTATGTCATCACTGATGGCCATGCGGAGGAGTGGGGATCGCTTGCCGCCCTCGGGGGACGGTTCAGCGATATTACGGCGGGAGTCAGAGTTCAACTGATCACGGTGGGCTCCTCGCTGAACGCCAATCTTGGAATCAGCCGGCTTACTCCTGCCGCGGCCCTTCCCGCGGTGGATCAGCCATTCCGGATCGACGTCGACGTGACCAACTTCGGGGAGGCCCCCGTGATCAGGGTTCCGGTTAAGGTTCTTGTTGATGGACAGGCTTCAGGGAATCCGTGGATCATTGAGGAATTGGGCCCCGGGCGAAGTGAAACGGCGACTCTTTATACCGCTCTTCCCGGGCCGGGGTATCATCGTGTGACTGTTGCGCTTGAGGGAGACAAGGCGCCCTTTGATGATCGACAGACGGTGGTCATGAGGGCGAGAGACGAGGTGAACGTCTTGCTGGTTGATGGAGAGCCCGGGGCGGAGGACCGTGATTCCGAGACATTCTTTCTCCGCGAGGCTCTCGCTCCAGTTCCTCCCGCTGAGCGGTCCTCTTATCCGGTGAAGCCCAGGGTTGTCTCTGGATCAAATCTCGAGGCGGAGGCCCTCGATCGCTACGAAGCGGTTGTGCTGGCCAATGTTGCGGATGTGTCACTGGCTTTCGCCGACCGTTTGGCGCGTTTCGTTGAGAAGGGAGGCGGACTGGTGGTGTTTCCCGGAGGGAATTTCCGTCCGGAATCCTATAACGCTCTTCTTTACCGGAGGCACGGCTTGCTTCCAGCTTCCTTCGTCCCACGAGAGGGAGACATCGGGCCCCGCACACGTTCCCTTATCCCAGCCGAGACGAATCCGCTCAGCTTGGAGAGAGACCTCCTTGCGGGAGTAAAGTTTCGCCAGATCCAGCGATTGCAGCTCGGCGAGGGGGATTATCGGGTCAACCTTCGCTATGATGACGGGCAGCCTGCGCTCGTCGAGAGCAACTACGGACAGGGGAAGGTCTTTGTTTTTACGAGCAGTGCGGATCTCGCCTGGAACGATTTTGCGGTTCGGCCTGCATATGTTCCTTTCGTGAGCCGTGTTCTTGGAGGAATCGTTCCGAGTCGCGAGAATAATCTGAATGTCGCAGCCGGAGATCCGGTGCGTTACAGGCTGGATGCCCGGCTGGTGGGGCGGGATGCGACGGTTTACGAGCTGGAAGATCCTGAGTCTCTGGGCCGGTTGACGGAATTGTCCGGGGACGATGGGGTTTCGCTTCTTGAGTTTGATCGTACTGACCGGGCGGGGCCGTATCAGGTCACCATTGCGGGAGAGCCGGAACCTTTACTTTTCTCAGTTCGGCCCAGTGAGCGCGAATCGAGTGTCGCTCTCCTCGGGGACGAGCAGCTCGCACGGCTTGGTGATTCGGTCACCGTTTCCCGATGGGCGTCCAATGGAAAGGCGGCGTCCCTCGAAATAGATCGCCAGGGCGCGGAGCTCTGGTGGCCTCTTCTTCTTGTCGTGATCGCCCTTGCTGCGGTCGAAATGACCCTCGCGCAGTGGTTCAGCCGGTCAAAATAATGGAGAGAGTTAACACGGTAAAACGATGATGACGTGGTTTCTCAATGCCCTGGGAGTGAATGTTGAAGATGTCGATGGTCTCACAGGGTGGTCGCTCCGGTGGGAAACGGCCCAGTGGGGGGCGCTGGCGGCGGTGTTGACCGGGGTTCTCCTTTTACTTTCCTGGTGGCTCTATCGAGGGGGACCACAGGCTGTTTCCCGAGGGCGCCGCTTTTTTCTGTTCCTTCTCAGGGCCGTGTTTCTGGTCCTGCTTGCTGCCATCCTGCTGCAGCCGGTCCTCATTCTGAGCCTTGAAAGAGAAGTGCCCCGAACCCTGCCGATCCTCATCGACAGGACCGGGAGCATGATGATTGAGGATCAACAGGGGCGAAGCCGAATCGAAACGGTCCAGAGTGCCCTTCTGTCGCCCGGGGGAGTCGGGATGCGTCGGTCTCTGGAGGAGGATCTGGAGGTCCCATTATTCAGTTTTAACGAGGGGGTCCTGGCCGAGTGGGACGAGGCCTCTGCTCCCCTGGTTGCTGCCGGAGATAGAACTGCTCTCGGGGAAGCGGCGCGGAAGGTCCTCGATCGTTACCGCGGGGTTTCCCTCGCGGGGATGCTACTGATTACTGATGGGGGACAGAACAGTGGTGTGCCTCTTGCAACCACTGTTGAGCAGCTGAAGGAAGCAGGAGTCCCCATCTTCGCGGTTGGAGTCGGTGATTCCGAGGCCCGGGATGTCTCGATCGAGGCGGTCGAGGTTCGAGAGGTCCTCCTGGCGGAGGATGCAGCTCCCGTCAGGGTGAAGCTGAGGACCCAGGGAATGAAGGGAGAGCGCGGACGGATCGTTTTCTCGCTTGGAGGGGTGAATGTGTCTGAGGAAGAGGTGAGAATCGAGGAAGACGGCCCGCAGGAGATCTCCACCCTGTTTATTCCGAAGAAGGCTGGTGATTACGCTATGAAGGCCCGGTTTGAGGCTGACAATCTGGCAGAGGTAATGGCGGAAAATAATGAGGGACAGGCGGGCGTCCGGGTGGTCGACCGGCGGCTCAGGGTTCTTCTCCTCGATCAGGCCCCCCGCTGGGAGTTCAAGTATCTCGAGGCCATGTTGCTGCGGGAGCGGCGCGTTGAACTTTCGTGCTTTCTCCTGGAGGCAGACCGTGATTCGGGGCAGGCGGATGGGAGTCCCTATCTGCCCCGGCTTCCGAATCGTCCGGAAACGCTCTATGACTTTGACCTTATCGTTCTGGGCGATATCGATCCCCGTCTTCTTCCCGAGGGGTATCTTTCGCTTCTAGGAAGCTATGTCTCGCAAGCAGGGGGGGCCCTGACTGTCATTGCGGGGAAGCGTTTCATGCCTTCCGCATATGGTCAGACCGAGCTGCAGCAGCTGCTCCCGGTGGAGTTGGCCGGGGCCTCCATTGCGTCTTCAGCTGAGCCCGCGGTTCGCCCGATCAAATTGGCGCTGACACCGGAAGGTCGTGAAAGCGTTATGTTGCGGCTCGGAGACAGCCCGGAGGAAAGCGAGGCGAGGTGGGATCTGCTGCCTCCCGTTTACTGGGCCGCCAGAGTGGAGCGCGCAAAGCCCGCGGCATCAGTTCTGCTGACCCGGCCAGACGCCTCCACGGGGTCCCGGGAGGCTCCAGTCCTTGCCCTTCATCGTTATGGTGCGGGGGAGGTGCTCTTTTTAGGAACCGACAATTTGTGGCGATTTCGGCGAAATGTCGGGGACCGCTACCATACCATCCTGTGGGGCCAGATGATTCAGCGAATGGCGGGGGCCCGACTTCTGACCGAAGCGCCGCGTGTGACCCTCCGCGCAAATGGCCGGAGCTTCGCACGGGGTGACCGGGTCCGGATCTACGCGAAGCTGTTTACGCAAGGATGGGAGCCTCGGGAAGATGAGGTGGTAGATGCTGTGCTGGCTGCCGGAAGTGATCCCTCGCGACGACAGGAGGTCCTGTTCCGGGCGATTCCCGGGGAGCCTGGAAGTTACCGGGCGGAGTTTGCCGCCGGGCCTCCTGGGAACTATCGGGTAGCGGTTTCCGGGGATGACATAGCGACTGTGGACTTCACGGTTACCGACAATAACCGTGAATACGGGAGAGCAGCTCTTAATGAGCCCCTGCTCAGGGACCTCGCGCATGAAACGGGGGGCGCCTATATTCATCTCCGTGACTTTGAGCGGGTGCCCTCGTTTCTGGCTGAGCGAAGCGCCCGTGTTGCGAGCATCAGGGAGGTAGACCTGTGGTCTTCGCCACTGTTTTTTGCCCTCATTATGCTGGTGCTCTCTGCTGAATGGATTGGCCGAAAACTATCAGAGCTGAAGTAAATGAGTGAGCGCTCGCCATCATCCTCATCTGTTCTACCAGAAGCTCTGGGAGCAAATTTACGGGAAAGGCTCCTGTTGGTAGGTAGGAAGCTGGTGCGGGTTGAGTTTGGGCGACGGATTGCGATGGCGCTGACCGTTTCCCTTATCGGGCTTGCACTTGTTGTCGCCATTGACTGGCTCGTAGAGCTTCCTCTGCCAGTGCGGACCGGAGTGGCCGCAGGCTTGGGATCGATCATCATCATCCTGCTGCTCTGGGCTGTGACGGCTCTCGTCACGCAGCGCCGGGACGAGGAAACGCTTGCGCTCATGGTGGAGGAGCGGGAGCCCGGGTTTCGGAGCCGGCTCATTGCTTCTATTCAGTTTGCCCGGGGGAAGGCGACGGTCCCGGGCGTGGAGGGTCGTCAAATGGTGGAGCGGATGGTGGAGGATACCGAGACATTTGCCCGGCCTCTGAAACTTACCTCGGTGGTCAACACCGGACCGCTCAGGCGAGCGTTGTGGCTGGTTCTGGTTCTGGCAGGGTTTGCCTTGGGAGCTTATTTTCTAGGGGGTTCAATTACCGAGGTGCTTTTGAGACGGGCCTTTCTCTCTGACGAGCCTGTCCCGCGTGCGACCCGGGTGGTCTGGACATCGGGCGGCCAGAGGGTCGGAGTGGGAGATACTGTGACAATCGAGGCCTTAGTCGAGGGACACGCTCCGCAGGAGGGCAGCCTCCGCATACGGTATGAGTCGGGCCGTCGCTTGCGGGTGGTCATGGAGCGCGGCGATGAAAACCGCTATCGAGCGACTCTCGAGGACGTCCAGGAGTCCTTCTCGTTTCATGTCGTGATCAGGGATGGAAAGAGTGATCGCGAGTCTGTCATCGCTTTGCCTCGGCCGTCGGTGGATGCAGTCAAGGGCCGGCAGATTTATCCGGACTACATGAAACTTCCGTCCAGTATGCACCGTCCAGGCGAGTTCCTCCTGTATCCAGGCAGCAAACTTTCCCTGAGAATCACTGGAAGTCAGCCGCTTTCGGGGGCCACGGTACGCTTACTGGGAGGTGGGGAAGAAAAGGTTCATGAAGGGGCCGTTGACACGAAGGAACCGCGAGTGGCTGAGGTCGCTCTCGAGGTCACGGAGGAGCTGTCAGGTTTTACCATCGCCCTTGAGGACTCCCGGGGAATGGTCTCGAAGGATACCACTGTCTACAGGGTGGATGTGCTCAGCGATGAAGCGCCAGCCGTTCGACTGGTCCGGCCCCTGCGCCAGCGAGAACTTGTGACGTCGGGTGCGCGGGTTCTTGTTGGATATGAAGCAGAGGACCGTTTTGGAATCGAAACAATGGTTCTGAAATACAAGGTGGGATCCAAGGGTCGGGAGGTCAGCATGCAGTTGCCCGTTCCGGACGGTGGAGGAACCAAGCTCACGGAGGTTTTTGACTGGGAGCTGGGAGGTCTTGAGCAGCCTGTTCAGGTTGGAGATGATATTGAGTTCTGGATCGAGGCGGACGACCAAAATGAAAGAACGGCTAGTGGAAAAAGTGCGGTCAAGGTTCTGAGGGTCGTTACCCCTCGCGAAAAGCGAAATGATCTGTTAAGCCGGGTGGGAGATTCGCTCGGACGCATAGGTCGCGCGACTGATGATCAGGAGCGACTCAACACGGTCCTCTCAGAGTGGATCCGGTCCCAGCGACATTTGCCTGATGAAACACCTATTCCAGAACAAAAAGACCCCGCAACACGATCAGAATAATGCAGGCCAGATTATGTAGCCCCGTTTGGAGAGGCCTTTTCGGGTCCCTGCTCTGGCTTGGGCCATTGGTGGTGCAGGCCGAGACATCTCTTCTGAGGCAGGAGCAAGGGCAGCAGCGGGTCAGCAATACGACCGCGACCAGCGCGGTCACACTCGCGGAACTGGTCGACGAGTTTGAGCGTAACGGTTTGGAAGGGTCTGACGTGGAGACCCTGAACGGCATCCAGAAGGTCATCGGGAGCGTCTCCAGTGAGCTCATGCCCCGGATCGTGGGCCAGCTCAAAGCAGCTCGCACCGGATCGGACGATACGGCGAGAAGAGTTGAAGCACTGAATGCCTACGCGGGGCAGAAGTCGGCTTCCTTTCAGCTGAGACAGGTTCTTCTCGAATACCAGCGGCAACTTGCGCTCTATCAAATCGCCGAGCGTGTTCAGGCTCTCGGAGATCGGCAGTCTGCTAATCTACACGAGGGGGTGGCTCTGATCATGGCATCGCAAAAACCTTCCGCGGCCCGGCGTAAGAATGACTTTGCGATATCCCGGCAATTGCAGCAGACGGAGCAAAAGGCATTGGAGAAGGAAGTGGGGCTGGTTCTCTCCACGCTCGGTGAAATGGAGGAGGCCTTTGCCGGCTCCCTCGAGAATCGGCCTCGCGAAGCTATGGCATTCGCAATCGAAAAGAAGCTGGCCGTGACGCTGCAAGCGGCGTGCCTTGACCTGACAAGCGACCGTCCCATGAGCGCCGCGAGCCACGAAAAGAGCGCGAGGGACACCCTCTGGCGTCTTGTGGCGATCCTGCAGCCGGACCGGGATCCTCTCGACCGGCTCCTCGATGCCCTGGAAGACATCGATCGGCTCATTGCGGGAGAGAAAGCCCTTATTGAGAGCACAGAGGATCTTGACGACCGGAAGCGGGCCGAAGCGGAGGAGCTAGTCCTGAACAATGACCGGGTGCGGTCCCTGGAGGAGCAGGTTGGGGCTTTAGAGCGCCGTCTTGAGAACGCGCGCCCCGAGCAGCAGGTGGGTCTTGCAAACCAGATTGAGAGTGCGAAACGGCGGCTGAGCCGCGAAATTGAGAAAGTGCGGGAGAGCATGGGATTCGATGGCCCGGAGCTCAGTGATGAGCGGCGGGCTGAACAGCTGCAAAGGACGCAGGCTGAGCTGGTAGACCGCACCGATTTTGTCGGAGGGGAGCTCTCGGGATTGGCTCCCGGGGTGTCCGAAACCCTTGCTGGGGCTGTTGATCCGATGCAGAAGGCGCGGCTGGCCCTTGGTCAAGCAGGCACCGTGGCTGCGCGCAAGAGCACCGCTCTTCCTCCAGAGAGAGAGGCTCTTGCTGTACTCCAAAGGGCACGAACCGAGTTAATCGCAGAAATCGAAAAGGCGGAATTCGTTGAGGAAGTGCCCTCGAACAAGTTGGAGCAACTAAAGGCCCTGCTCGCAAAAGTGGTGGAACTCAAGGAGGGACAACTCGCGGTTCAGGAAGAAAGCGGGGAGGCTCTGCGGGCTGGAAAGATTGAGGAGTTGAAGGGGCCGCAGACCTCGGCACAGGGAGATTTGGTAGAGGACGCTGAGAGAGCCTCGGTCGCTGCCGAGTCTCCTGCTCCGGAGGTTTCCCAGACACTTGGAGAGGCTGCCGGACAGATGAAGAAGTCTGAGCAGTCTTTGGCCATTGGTCAGAATGATCCCTTGGCTCAACAGGCAGCGCTCGATGCGCTCATTCAGGCGGAAAATCAGTTGAGGGAGGAGATCAGAGAGACGGAAGAAGCAAAGAAAGCTCTTGAGCTCCTCGAGGAAATCCGCGGCAATCTCGATGAGGTTATTTCCGACCAACAGGAGCTGCAGAGGGACACGATCGATGAAGTGGCGGACCCGGCAGAGGTGACATCGGCGGAGCTGGCTGGGCGGCAGGATCAGCTCGGTGAGGAGGTGCGCCAGTTGGGGCTTCAGACCCAGAGTCCTGCTCCGCTGGCAGCGGAGGACCTTGGCCAAGCTGCCGAGGCAATGGAATCCGCGAGGAAGAGTCTTGAAGATGTTGCCCCTCTGAAGGCCCAGCCCGAACAGGGAGATGCTCTGGCTGCTCTTCTCTCCGCGCGGCAGAACCTCAACGAGAGTATCGAGGACTTGCAGAAGCAACTTGGAGAGCTGCCCGCCTCGGGAGAGGCGGGACTTGCAGAGGCACGGGCAGCAATTGAGCATGCTCAGGGCCAGGTTTCGGAGGCGCTGTCAGACCTCGAGGAAAATACGCAGTCTCTTGACGAGCTCCAAGCCAGGCAGGAGGCCTTGGCCGAGGCCCTGGAAAAGGTAGCTGCTGCTCCGGAAGGTCCCTCCGCGGCGGCGGTTGCAGCGGATGCGCAACCCGCGGCCTCGGAGGCGGCTCGACAGCTGGCCGAAGGAAATATCTCCGGGGCGATTGGCGAGATGGAGAAGGCGCAGGCAGCTCTTGGAGCAAATCCTGCCACCGGCTCTGAGGAGAGGGAACAAGGTGCGATCAAGCAATCCGCGGAGGCTCTTGCGGCAGGAACACAGCCATCGGCGGCGGCATTACAGTCTGCAAATAAGGAGGTCAGCCCACTCGCAGCCGGACGGGAAGGCTCCTTGCCGCTTGGGGCTCAGTCTGCCTTGCAGGCAGCGCAGGAATCGCTTGCGAATGCAGCCGCCCAGGCCAATGCGGGCAATTCCGCGAAGGCGCAGCAGGAGTCCCAAGTCGCCCAAGCGGCGCTCTCCCAGGCGGCGGCAGCGCTTTCGTTGGCAGAGGCCGGACTCAGCCCTGGTGAGGGACAGGGCCAGGGGCAGGGCGAAGGCCAAGGCCAAGGACAAGGACAGGGCGAAGGCCAGGGGCAGGGCGAGGGCCAAGGACAAGGACAGGGCGAAGGCCAGGGGCAGGGCGAAGGCCAGGGACAGGGACAGGAAAAGAGCAAAGGTGAGGGTAACGAGGGGAACTGGACGGGCCAGGGCGGGGCAGATGGACCGCGGCGGAGTCGAATCGGGGGAAGTAAGCATATTGGCCTTCCTGAGAGAGAGAGAGGAACGCTTCGCCAATCACAGGGAGAGCGCTACTCCCCGGAGCATGGACGCATGATAGAACAGTACCTGAAGAATCTCGCGGATTCGCCGGGCAACAAGGAATGATCTCGGATCTGACACTACGGGTGCGTGGGTTGCTCCTGTCACTTTTTCTGCTGGGCCCTTGCTGTTCTTCAGCAGGAGCGCAGACCACAGGTGATGTGACGGTGGATGCTGCGACGGAACGAATCATCAAGCGGGGACTCAGGTATCTCGCCCGATATCAATCTCCCAATGGGTCATGGTTGGGCCGTAATCAGAAAGAGCGCCATTATCCAATCGCCATGACGTCCTACGCCCTGATGGCTTTTCAGGCTGCAGGGCACCTGCCGGGCGAAGGCGAGTATGGAAAGGAAGTGTCTCTCGGGGTGGACTACCTTTTGAGCTCCGTTTCTCCTGAGGGCCTCATTGGGGACCAGAACAACGGACAATACATGTATTTCCATGGGATTTCCGCCATCACCCTTGCGGAGCTCTACGGGCAGACCAGTAACCCGGCGATGCGAGCCAAGCTGGAGAGGATGGTAAAAATCATTGTCTCCAGTCAGAATCAGGATGGCGGCTGGCGTTATAAACCGACGGCCACGGATGCGGATATTTCCGTGACCGTATTGCAGGTGGTAGCGCTTCGCGCCGCGAAAAACGGAGGGCTGAAGGTTCCTCAGACTACCATAGATGATGCAGTGGACTATGTCCGAAGCTGCTACAGCGAGGCCAAGGGAGGCTTTTCATATCAGCCTGGAAGCGGCGCTGGGTTTGCCCGCACCGCGGCAGCAATTTACTCGCTGCAGGTGTGCGGCCATTATGACGATCCTCTGGTCAAGGCGGGCTCTAAATATCTCTTCGATAATTTTGGTGAACGGCAACGCTGGTTCACCTACGGGAATTTTTATGCGGCCCCGGCGCAATACATGATCGGGGGAGAAACCTGGCGAAGGTGGTATGACAAGATCAGAGGCGTGATCGTTTCCAAGGTGCATAATGATGGAGATGCCTCGCTCTGGTTTGAAAATACCTCCGTGGGGCCGACCTATGAGACTGCGATCAATGTCATGATTCTTGCCATGCCCTATCAATACGTTCCGTTGTATCAGCGCTAGTGATGAAGATCCTGAGGGGATGTCTGGCCTGGATTGTGACTTTCAGCCCGCTGGGCTGGGCACAAGATGGCACCGGCCAAGGAGAGTCGGGGGAAGACCGCGCTGAGGTGCTGGCCGTAAACCCGGAAGGGATTGAGGGGCTGATCGAAACGAGGCAGGGACGGCGATTTGATGGAAGGGTTTCCTTCTTCCGGGATTCCCTGCGGATCGAGAAAGCGGGAAGTGGGGTGTCGTCGCTGGCTCTCAGCGAGGTTGCCATGGTCACAATGGTGGCAGAGAGCGGGCAGGAGACCCGTTCCGACGATCCGGGGGCGGAAGGGGGCCTTCCCGCCCCCTGGAGGAACCGGGATCTCGGGCGGACCCTGGTGCCCGGAAAGGTTCGTTGGCGGGATGGGGTGTTCAGGATCCTGGCCTCACCGAGGGCCGGAGATGAGAGGTTTGCGGCGTTCCATCTGGTCTACCTGCCTGTGGAGGGTGATTGTGAGATTCAGGCGAGGGTGCTCAGTCTGGGCAACGAGGACGACGAGTCTTATGCAGGCATTGTCATCTGCGATGGCACCACCCCGGAGAATCGAAAGGCAGTTCTGGGGCTTCACCCTCATGGCGAAAAGCGGGTGAATTTCCGCCGCTGGGGTTATCAGGGGGGAAGCGTTACAGGGAAGGAGCTTCCTTCGCTGAAACTGCCTTACTGGCTCAAGCTGGTGCGCGAGGGTTATGATGTGACTGCCTACCACTCGCCGGATGGGCGCCGATGGAGAATGTTGAAGGTCTCCGCAGGACGCATGAGGGACAAGAAAGCCTTTGTTGGCCTCGCGGTTCAGATGGGCAAAGATAACCGCTTGAGTGAGGCGCTGATCGACAGCGTGAGTATCAATGGAGAGGGAAGCGCGAAGGCCGATCCGATGCTACCTCGAATCGTTCTCCGTGGAGGCTCCCGTCTGGCAGCAAAGATCCGGGAGGGCAACCGGTCCGCATTCCAGCTTGGGGGCAGATGGGACGGACGAGCACTCACGGCCCCCAGCGTAGCGAGGCTCGAGTTCTTCCATCCGCTGCCCCCCGAGGCGGAGCTTCTTGTGGAGGGAGACAGGAATGGCCTTCTTCTCCGGTCAGGAGACTTTTCCGAGGGAGCCTTTGAGGCCCTTGGGGGTGGGGAAATACGACTGGGGTCCATTCTATTCGGGTCGCGGAAATACTCGATCCTCGACGAGGTTGATTGTCTCGTACTCCGTGGGGTTGCGCCCGAACCTGCACGCTACCGGGTAGAAACCTGGCCCGGGTCCATCCTGCTCGCGCAGCAGGCCTTGTTGCAGGAGGAAAAGCTGCTCCTCAGGGTTTCCGGGCTGGGGGAGGTGGGGCTCGAACTACAGGATCTGAAATCTTTTCAGGCCCTCAAATGAGAAGCTGGGAGAGGTCTTGCTATTTACCGCTTGCCCACTGGATTCCTCTTGCCACCAGAGTGTGAAGGTTCTCATGGTTCCGGGAGGATTCGGGATGGGGGCTGATTGAGAGCACTCTCCCTTTCCCGAAGTTACTGCATATGATGGCAGGGGTATCCACCATGGTC